>Ga0255334_1000297_pt1 | contig 45771 bp, 42 predicted proteins | sample EtOH5_35cm_T3_12_FD_202080 | JGI IMG/M metagenome (GOLD analysis project Ga0255334, IMG submission 202080) | Sandy soil microbial communities from University of British Columbia, Vancouver, Canada - EtOH5_35cm_T3_129 | ecosystem: Engineered > Artificial ecosystem > Sand microcosm > Unclassified ...
GTCCTGAGCCAGGATCAAACTCTCCAATAAAGTTTGTTTCTGGTTCAAAGCTTTTTCAAGCTGGCAAATCATTAAAAATGATAGACTCATCAACGCTTTCGCTGTTCAGTTTTCAAAGAGCATTTTTGTCGAACGCTTTATACCTTATCACGTTCATTATGTCCGAGTCAAGACCTTTTTTCTAGCGAAACTTGCGATCTTTTCTCGTGTTTTGTCATCGCTCGTTGGCGACATGGAATAATCTATCACATTAAAAAACTAAATACAAGACCTTTTTAATAGTTTTTCAAAAAAATCCCGCACTCACAGAACGCCCTCCGCCAGCCAGATCTCCCCGGTCGATAAAAAAGGAGTCTTCTGTGCCCGTTCCTCCAGCAGAAAAAAGCCCCTGAATTCAGAGGCTTTTTTCGTTCCTGTCTTATTGCGCCGTATAGCCGCCATCCACAACGACAGCCTGCCCCGTCACGCCCTGCGCTTTTTTACTGGCCAGGAAAACAGCGTAGTCTGCCACTTCCTGCACGCTCAGCAGACGTTTTTGCGGCACCAACGGGTAAATGACTTCTTCCATCACCTTTTCCAGCGGCACGTTTCTGGTCGTCGCCAGATCAGCCAATTGGTTTTGCACCAACGGAGTGTCGACGTAGCCAGGGCAAATGGCATTGACCGTAATGCCGTCCGCCGCTCCTTCCAAAGCCGCTACTTTGGTGAGTCCGATGACACCATGCTTGGCGCTGTTGTAGGCTGCCTTGCCGGCAAAGCCGATCAAGCCGTTGATGGAGGCCATATTGAGAATACGGCCGTAGCCTTGCTGCTTCATAATCGGAAAAGCATGCTTGATCGCGACGAATGGCGCTGTCAGCATGATGCTGATCATCCGTTCGAACCGCGCAGTCGGGAATTCCTCGATGGGCGAAACGAATTGCAGACCCGCATTGTTGACGAGAATGTCCAGTCTGCCAAACACCTCCACCGTTTTTTCGATGCTCTCCCGCACCTGATCTTCATTGGTTACGTCACAGGCCAGGCTGAGGACTTCATGCCCTTCGTCCTGCAATCGGGAGGCAGCCGCTTCTGCCGCTTCCCGATTGAGGTCCAGAATCATCACTTTCGCGCCTTCCTCCGCGAAGGTCCGGGCAATTTTCAGCCCGATCCCGCTCGCTGCGCCTGTAACCAAAGCTGCTTGCTGCTGTAAGAGTTTCTCCATTTCTCCTATCTCCTCTCAAATATCTGGACCGAGTCCCGCGTCTACACGAAAATGGAAACGACAAATGCCAGAATGAATACAGTGAGTGTCTTCAGTACCGTAATGGCAAAAATGTCTTTGTAAGACTGGCGGTGAGTCAGACCGGTAATCGCCAGAAGCGTGATAACAGCACCGTTGTGCGGCAAGGTATCCATCCCGCCGGATGCCATCGACGCGATGCGGTGCAGCAGCTCAGGGCTGATTCCCGCTGCACTCGCCAACTCCAGATACTGCTTGCCTGCTACCTCCAGGGCGATGGACATACCGCCCGATGCGGAACCTGTCACACCCGCCAGGACGTTGACCGCCACAGCCTCGGAAACCAGCGGATAGCTGCTCGCGCCCGTGATCCAGCCTTGGATCAATTTAAAGCCAGGCAAAGTCTTGACAACGTTTCCAAAACCAACTTCAGAAGCCGTGTTGAAAATCGCCAGCAAAGAACCCATCGCGGCGGCAGTCAAGCCGCTCGCCAGCTTTGTCTTCACTTGGTTGACGTTGATCAGCAGGGCGGCGATGATCCCCAGACTCAGCGAAATCACCAGCGCCCAAGAAGAAACGACGTTTTTCACCTGTTCGATTTTGAACGACTCTTTCAGCATAGCCGCATCGTACCAGTGTTCGACGGCCCAGAAGCCGCGGCTGAACACGTAGTTGCCGATCAGCACCAGCACCAGTGGCAGAATCGCAATCCAAATGTTCATGTAGCGTTGTTCTGTTTGCAGCTCCGGCTCATTGATGTGTCCGTCGCCGTAACCTTCACCGGCAGCTGCCGCCTGTTTGCGTCTGCGCTCCAGCCAAAACATGCCGCCGGCAAATACCATGATCGCTCCAAGGATCCCCACGAGAGGAGCCGCATATGCATCCGTACCAAAATACGTGGTTGGAATGATGTTTTGAATTTGCGGTGTACCAGGCAGCGCATCCATCGTGTACGTGAAGGCGCCGAGGGCGATCGTACCCGGAATCAAGCGCTTGGGAATGTTCGCTTCGCGGAAAATGGCAGCCGCAAACGGATACACGGCAAATGCCACGACGAACAGGGAAACGCCGCCGTAGGTCAGAATCGAGCAAGCGAGAACAACGGAGAGCATCGCGCGGTTGGAACCCAGCGCTTTCACAATCGAGTGCGCGATCGAGGACGCCGCGCCGCTCAACTCCATCATCTTTCCGAAAATCGCACCGAGCAGGAAGATAGGGAAAAATGATTTCACATAGTTGGCTGCGTTGGTCATGAAGGTCTCGGTATAGCTGGGCAACAGGGCGATCCCGGACAAAAAGACCGCAAGCAGGGTGAAAATCGGGGCAAAAACGATAACCGGATAGCCTCGATACGCAAAGAACATTAAAAGTCCGAGCGGAAGAACAATGGATAACACTTCAATGATCATACGATTCTCCTTTCAAGTATGCCCGCCGCCAATCAACAGGCATCTTTGTTTCATGTTAAGAGGGCTGCCGGCAAGTACGCGCAGGACGAAGAGCAACCGTTCAAACGCTGCATTCATTAGGTTTGCCCAACCAGATCCAGTCCTTCCGGTGTCACATCGAGTACGGACCGATCGGTGCTTATGCTGCCCGAGATCACCCACTCCTCTCTGATCGGCCTGAAGAAACCGTTTACAATCTCCTATATTGCATGAACCGTGCCAATTTTGTCAAAACAGTGGAGAATATTGTCGGATCAAGGCTTCTGACGATTTCGTTTCGGGTTCTCCCGATCGAGAGCCAGCTTTTTTTCCGATAATCCGGAATATCGCTTCCGTTTTTCCGGAACATTTGTAAGCGTTTCAATAAACACCGCTTACATCGCTTCCGGAAATTCGGAATCCACCAAACAGCATGCAAAAACCCGGGAACACAGCACCTGCCTGTTCCCGGGCCATTTGCACATTCGTCACTGATCCATCTGGTACTTTTCCCACTTTTCGTAAAACGTCGATTTGCTGATGTGCAATAGCTTGGCGGCCTCCTGCTTGTTGCCTCCCGCCGCTCTCATCGCCTGGCGCAGCGCTTCCCTCTCCGCGAATTCCAGTGTTTCCTTTAACGGTCGAACCACCGTGACGGAATGGGCTGGTTCCTCAGAGGCGGCTGGCAGACATACATGCTCCTTTTTCAGCACGTCGTCTTCCATCAGATGCAGCGCACGTTCCAGGACATTCCGCAGCTCCCGGACATTTCCGGGCCAGGAGTAGCTTTTCAGAACCCCCCATACGTCATCGTCAATCGCCTTGGCCGTCACTCCCGTCGACTTGGCCAGCTGCTTGAGCAGATTGGACACAAGCTCAGGCAGGTCTTCGAGACGCTCCCGCAGCGGAGGAATGGACAGCGACACGACATTCAGACGGTAGTAGAGGTCTGCCCGGAACTTCCCTTCCTTGATGCTGGCCAGCAGATCCTGGTTGGTCGAAGCGATCACCCGCACGTCGATCGGCGTCGTCCGCACCGCGCCGACCCGCTCCACTTCCTTTTCCTGCAAAACGCGCAACAGCTTTGCTTGCAGAGGTAGCGGCATGTCGCCGATCTCATCAAGCAGGATCGTCCCGTGGTTGGCCAGTTCAAACTTTCCTTTTTTCCCGCGGCGGACCGCTCCTGTAAATGCCCCTTCCTCGTATCCGAACAGCTCCGACTCCAGGAGGGTGTCCGGGATCGCCGCGCAGTTTACGCGAATGAAGGGGCCCATCTTGCGCTTGCTTTCGGCATGGATCGCGTGGGCGAACAGTTCTTTGCCCGTACCGCTCTCCCCTGTAATCAGCACGGTCGAATCGCTTTTCGCCACCTTCTGCGAAAATTGCTTCAGCTCCTGCATCTTTTGACTGTACCCGACGATCTGGTCGATGTGATAGGTCGCTCCCAGTCGACGGCGCAATTCTTTCTTATAGAATGTCAACTCGTCCTTGAGCTGGTCAACCATCGCGGCCAAGGCCGTCAATTCCTGCACGTCCTGAAACAAAACGGTGCCCAGGACGGCAAGCACTTTTCCTTCGTACATGATCGGGATGCGGTGGGCGATCATATTCTGCCCTTTAATCCTCTGGATGTCGGCGATTTCAGCGACTCCCGCCTGGCCAACGATGTGCATCCGCGTATTTTCGATGACTTCCGTGACCGGCTTGCCAATGACATCCTGTACATTCAAAAACTCGCGATAGCTCCTGTTCAAGAGGAGGATCTTCCCGTCCTTGTCCGTCACGATCGTGGGTTCATGCGCGTTTTCAAACACAACCTCCAAAAGCTTGCTCATCTGCTGGAGACTCCAATCCATCACGGCTCCTCCTTTCCAGACAGTCTTTTCCATGCCAATGCTAACAGGGGCGTTCGCTGGCGGGTCCTGCACTTGCTTAGACGAGTGTCTGGGCGCGAATCCAGCAATCTGCGGCGTTCCCCATTTCGCGAACGCCTCCTGATTCGCCTTGTTTGATCCGCTATTCTACCTGTTCCCCTCTGTCTGCCCTCTTTCCTTCTTGCCTTCGATAGAGCGGCCCGCATAAGCAGCGCACCTACGACGTAAAGCAACATAGCCAGCAGGGTAGCACCCCCTGCCGCGCTTCACAGTCACCACACCATCGGACGTAAGGGAGAATGACCGGCACACGCTTATGATAGCGGATTGAACGCTCCCACCACTTCGCGCACTCATGTTCGCTGAAAACGGGGGGTTTGCAAACGCTTGTTCCCCTTCTGGTCGCATTATGATAAAAAAACCTCCCTGTCCATTTATCTCTGGACTGGAGGCAGCACATACCATCACAACAAGACATAAGCACCCCGGCTAGACAAACCGGGCTACCCTCTGTCGGCCAATCATCCCATTTTAATCCTGTTCAGAGCAACGCACCGCATGTCATTCGAATGCTCTGTGGAAACAGGACTTAGTAGATCATGGGCGTGATCGTCACCTTTTCGTATGAGAATGTTTACAGCATAGCATACTGAAATAACCTGATCAAGGAACCGTAGCCAGCCCTAGTCTGTCTGTCTAAGGAGCGCTAGCGGCGTTGGTTTTGTTCAAACAGGAAGTAGATATAATCGTGGGACGCTCCGGCATGCCCCATCTGGCGCAGCATGGCCGAGATGTTCCCGCGATGATAGGTTCCGTGGTTGACAACATGTCGGACGATCTCGCTGTACGGGACCTGAATGGTTCCCAATGCCGGATGCGAATAGGACGAAACCGCATCCAGGTCGATTCGGGAAAGGAAGTCCCTGAACTTTCCCGCAGCCTCCGCAAAGCCTGCATGAAGCTCGATCAGATTTTTCCCCTCCAGTTCTTGAGACAGCTGCCCTATCGTCTTTCCTACATTCTCATAGCTGTACCCTTGCATAGCCAAAAGCCACACATGGTCATTCTTCAGCATAGGCTTCAACGTCTTGGCAATCGTCGGGAACACGCTTGGAATTTCCTGGTCGCATACCTCCTGCGGGACCTCCCGCAAACGCTGGAATACTTTCTCGTTCGCCCAGAAATGGTACTCATACAAACTCGGTCTGATCACCTTTTTGATAATCCATGCAGACGGTATGCCCGTTTGCAACGGAAAGCTCCAGTTCTTGAACCCTTTTCGCAACCGCCGGATTCGCATGGGGCAAGATGACTTCCAGACCTCTGCTGTGCCGCTCGATCGCGCTGCGCTGTTCTTCGTTGGCATACCGCTTCAGCTTGGCTACGGCACGATCTAGGTGCTCGCCAAAAGGGTATCCCGTCCCCTGGGCGAATACGGCTGCGTGAATCAAAGCTTTTTGTTCAAGCAAATCAAAGAGCAGCGGGGCATCGGCAAAAGGCTGAGCCAGGCTGTACCCTCCGTAATGACCGGCGTCTGCAATGATGGGCACACCGCTCTCACACAAGGCATCGATGTAGCGGTAGACGGTACGGATATTGATTTCCAGCGCTTCTGCCAGCTGTTTGGCGGTCTGCCGTTTTCCGGTCTGCAACCGCCACAAAATAGACAGCATATTATCCGCTTTGGACATCTCGCTCCTCTTTTCCTTTCGTTTGGATGTTTTCCCTATTTTAACAATTTTACGACTAGGGAGCCATCTGAAGGGGGCAAAATAAGCTCAAAAAAAGCAGGAGAGGCGTCTCCTGCCTTCTGTCTACGATTTCATTCGCAGCAACCTCATGCTGTTGAGAATCACGATCAACGCCGCCCCGGTATCGCTCAGCACGGCGAGCCACAGAGTCAGCCACCCCGGAAAGATCAAGACGAGCGCCGCCAGCTTGACGACGATCGAAAACCAGATGTTTTGCTGGATGATTCGCAGCGCTTTGCGACTGATCTCGATCGTGTGCGGCAGCTTCTCCAGATTGTCGGCCATCAGGACAATATCGGCGGTCTCCATCGCGGTGTCTGTGCCGGCTCCGCCCATGGCGATGCCCAAATCAGCCGCCGCCAAGGCCGGTGCATCGTTGATCCCGTCCCCGACCATCGCAACTGCCCTGCCTTCTTGCTGCAGCCGCTTGATCGCCGCGACTTTATCCTCCGGCAGCAGTTCGGCAAAGTAACGGCTGACTCCTGTCTGGTTCGCCACCTTCGCAGCGGTTCCCTGATGATCGCCGGTCAGCATGACGATCTCCTCGATCCCTGCGGCCTTCAGCTTGCCAATCGCGCTCACGGAAACGTCGCGAACGGCATCGGACACGGCGATGATGCCGAGAATCACCTGGGAAGTGCCGATCACGACGAGCGTATGACCTTCCTGCTGCAATGTCTCGATCGGGTCCGTCCACGCTGCAAGAGACGCCCCCAATTCTGCAAACAGCGCCGGCTTGCCTGCGTAATACGGCACCCCGCCGATCGTCGCTTCCGCTCCTTTGCCCACGAGGGTGCGAAAATCGCTTCCCGCCAAGGAAGCGATCTGCTTCTCGTTGGCTTGAGCCAGGATCGCCTGGGCGATCGGATGGCGGGAGTACTCCTCGATCGTTCGCGCTATCGCCAGCACTTCGTCTTCCTTGCCTTGAGCCGTTACGATCTGCGAAACCTGCGGCTTGCCTACAGTCAGCGTGCCAGTTTTGTCAAACGCGATGGCATCGATCGCGCCAGCCGTTTCCAAAAAGGTGCCGCCCTTGATCAGCACGCCGTTTCGCGCCGCATTGCCGATGGCGGATACAATCGCCACCGGCGTCGAGATGACGAGCGCGCACGGACATGCGACTACCAACAGCTCCAGCCCTTTATAGAACCACTCTCCCCACGTTCCCCAGCCAAACAGCGGTGGAAAGACAACGACGAGCAGCGCCAGGACGAGGACGATCGGTGTGTACAACGCCGCAAACCGGTCGACAAACGCCTGCGTCGGCGCTTTTTTCTCCTGCGCTTCCTCCACTAGGTGGATGATTTTGGCGATTGCCGTATCTTCGACCAGTCGGGTCACTCGCACTTCCAGCGAGCCGCTCTCATTGACGCTGCCGGCAAACACGGGGTCACCTGCTTGCTTGTCTACCGGAACGGACTCACCCGTGATCGGTGCCTGATTGACGCTGGAGATCCCCGCGAGGATATCGCCGTCCAGCGGAACCTTTTCGCCGGGTTTGACGACGATGACTTCGCCCACACCGACATCCTCCACTGGCCGCCTGACCAGCGCAGCCCCCTGCTTCACCCATGCCTCGGCAGGCGTCAAATCCATCAGCGTACGGATCGAGTCGCGGGTCTTTTCAATCGAGCTGGTTTGCAGCCAATTCCCGATGGCGAACAGCCAGACGACCGTCGCCCCTTCCACCCATTCACCGATCAAGGCGGCTCCGATCGCTGCCACAGTCATCAGCACATTCATGTCCAAAGAGCCGCTTTTGACCGCGTAAAAGGCGCTGCGGGCAGGCCGATACCCCCCGACAATCATGGATAGCGCACAGCTGGCGATCAGGATGGGAGCGGGAATCCCCGCAAACGAGCCCCAAAAACCAAACGCCAGCAGCACACCCGAAAGAATTGCCAGTCTGGCGCCCGCCTTGTCTGTCTGCTCCGCCTTTTGCGTTCTCCCGCGAGAAAGCGGGCTTGCTGTGTACCCTGCCTTGGACACCTCACTGACGATCCACTCATCCGAGAGCCCTTCCTGCACAACCTGCATCTTGCCTGTGGAAAAATTCACGCTCACGTCACGGACAGCCGTTAGCGATCTCATATGCTTCTCCAATGATTTGGCACAAGAGCTGCAATCCATCCCGATAATCCGGTATACGTCTGCTTTGACGAAACGCTCCATGTCGATGGCTCCCGCAGCCGCCGTCTCTGCCCCGGCAACGGGAAGTACATTCATGCCGTGATCTTCGTCACTGTGGCAATGACCGCTGCAGCAGGAGTCGTTCTTTCCATCCTCTGACATTTGCGCTCACCTATTTTCCAAACGGTTATGGTATCCAGAGTCATCCGAAAACATTCAAATAGATATTTAAATATTATAGTATCTTATCCCTGTCTTTGGTTCAAGGACGGAATCTGACTTTTCCGGATATTTTGCTGACAATTCCCTGCCTTTTTGAAAAACGAAAAAAGGCTCCTCTATGGAAGCCTGTATATTGCAATTTAAAAGTGCTGATTTTTGCAATGCATTTATACAATCGTGGCTTTACATGGAGAGGCGGGTATGATAGGCTAGAACGCCAAGTGAAATCCTATTGATATCGCCATTTTCGTCTGTATCATACCCGTAGAGGCTCCATGTCAAGTCGCCGCATAAACGGTGCATAATTCGTATAAATGTACGGCAATATTCGGCACTCTTAGATTGCCAAACACAGAAGCCTCCGAATCATCAACGAGCCGCGGTCTCTTTTGGATTGGAATTGGATATGGGGCGTGCTCATAGGTATAACCGAAGCGTGGAAAGTGCCGGAGAATTTCTGGAAGACATTAATGAAGGCCGGTTATAATGACAGCCAGACATCAGCACGACCGATTTTGACAGATATCATAAATCTCGCGCCATGGTTTCAAACGCTCAAAAACGGCGCTGGCAGCAAGCCCGTCAACATCAGCATAGCGCTTTCCGATTATTTGCATTCAAGACCCAGTACCATGAGCGTACTGGGTCTTGTTTTTACAGTAACTGTATGACTTTTGCAGGGCTCTCAATTGAGTGGGGCTTTTCCTCTTCAGCAGACAATCCTCCCCCTTTTAAAAGAAGAAGGAACAAATAAGATTCCTTACCGCTCAATTCCTTCTCCAATGTTCCCAATGCTTGATACTTACCGAAAAGAAACTTCCACTTTTCCTAACTCACTGAACTCAGCAGTAACCACATCCCCTTTTTGTGCAACTACTGCTGCGGATAAAGCACCTGATAAAATCACTTCTCCAGCTTTTAAAATAACATTATATTCATACATTTTGTTCGCTAACCAGGCTACACATGTGGCCGGATGACCTAATACATCTGCCCCTGTCCCTTTGTTCATAAGCTCGCCATTTTTATAAAGATTCATTTCGATTTTAGTCAGGTCTAAACCATTGACAGCGAATTTTTCGTCTCCTAATACATAAAGCCCGCAGGAAGCATTATCGGCAACAGTGTCTTGGAGCTTGATTTTCCAATTCAGAATTCGACTGTCCACAATCTCTAATGAAGGAATGATGGACTCAGTTGCAGCTAAAACGTCTTCCGCTGTCACATTTGGACCTTTAAGATCCTTATTGAGAATAAAGGCGATCTCCCCTTCAACTTTTGGTTCGAAAAGCGAATCGACAGCGATGCTGCCCTTATTTGGAACACTCATGCTGTCCAATAAGTGACCGTAATCCGGCTGGTCGACTCCTAAAAGCTCTTGCATGGCAAAGGAAGTTAACCCAATCTTTTTCCCAACGATTTTCTGTCCAGCCTTGACTTTCTGATCAATCGCTTTTAACTGGACTTGATACGCTTCGTGAACAGACAGGCTTGGATACAGATCGGTTAACGGCGTGACAGATTTTTTCGTTTGCTCTGCATGGAGCAAATGCTCGTATGCATCTTGTACTACAGCTGTTTTTTGTATGCTCAAAGAAAAAACCTCTTTCTTTTAAATGATAAAAAGAACTTTGATAGTACAGGTTTCTACATTTGCACTATCAAAGTTGGGTGGAAATATCAAAACTTATTTCACGGGAATTTTACTAAAAAAGTCAATAATGACCTTGTTAAATTCTTCAGCCTTTTCCCATTGTGGCCAATGTCCAGCATCGTTAATGACGGTTAATTCACTGCCAGGAATCATCTCTTGAATGGGTTTTGCTTCCTCGACTGTAGAGGTTGGGTCATGATCCGTCCATGCTAATAAGGTTGGAACATCAATCTTTCCACACCAGGATGGATCCCAGCTATAATTTTGTCGATATTCAATGTCTTGAAGGACAACAATGTGATGAACAGCTTCTTGGTACGATGGCTGTGTATAAATTTTGTAACGAGCTTCAATAAGCTCATCTGTGACTTGACTCTTATCGTACATTAACCATTCAAGTCTGGTTTTTACATTTTCATAGTTTGCTTCCAGAACAGCCTTAACGGTGGATTCCTTCAGCTTTTTCATAACTTCAGCCTTGTTGTTAACATTTCCCGGAGTATTTAAAACTAATGCTTTGGCAATTCCAGGGTGATGGGCAGCGAACCATGCCGCGACCCAACCGCCTAGTGATTCACCAGATAGATAGACTTCTTTCAAGTCTAAAGCCTGAATGACCCATAATAGATGATCACTATAGGAATCAATTCCGTAAGGTCGATCTGGCTTTTCTGTGTAACCATGCCCGAGCATATCAATGCAGATTACACGGAAATGCTCACTCAACCCTCTAATATTCCGGGCGTAAGCCTCAATATGACCGCCAGTACCATGAAGCAAAATAAGCGGTTCCCCAGTTCCTGCTTCTAGTACTCTCGTTTTGATTCCATTTGCATCCACATAATAATTTTTAAACTCTAAATCGGCTAAATCTGTCCAAAATGTCATCTCGTTCTCCTCCTCCGTTTTTTGAAAGTCTTATACTTTATGGAACTTGACAACGCCCATTCCCGTCACCCATTCTGGGATTGGCTCATAACAAGCAACCTCTGGTTCAAGCCCTTGAAGAATTCCTAGCAGCACAAGCCAGTTATGAATTTCCTGACCGCCATTGCCGCCATTTTCCTCGATAAAATCAGGGCCCCATTGTCTGAGTGCCTGATAGTCTTTTTCTGTAATTAATCGTAAAAATTCACGATCCCACTCTTCATTGACCGGTCCGGATTTCAAACTTGTCACACGTGTTTTGCGCGTGTTCAAATATTCGTCAAGGTGCTCAATTTCTTGACGGCCATTTGCTAGGATTTTAATTAGCTCTTGATCTTCAGGCTTTTCACTATCGATCTTTGGAATTGGAACCCAGTGAGAGATCCCTCCTGAAGCGACAATCGCTACCTTTTTATCGCTTTCCCATGATTCAATTGCTTTGCGGACGACTTCTCCGACTTGGAAACAGCGGTCCATTGTAGGCAGCGGCGGTGCTGCTGTATTTACGGCAATCGGCACAACCGGTATCTTTAGATCAGGGTTTAAAAAGTGGACGACTTGAGTATGGCCATGATCCACTTTCATTCTCATCGAAAAAGCAAAATCCACATTGTTAGCCAAACCTGTATCAAGAACATGCTTCGCTAATTCTTGCTGGACAGGAATTTGATATTCAGGAATTTGCCAGTCGCCCCATCCTTCGCATCGATCAATTCCAATCGTGAAGGAAGGCATATGATCATAAAAATAACTATTGAAATGATCATCCGAAATTAAGACGATCACATCTGTTCCAATATCCTCCAGCCATTTTTTCATATCGGCAACGGTATTTAGAAAACGCTGCCCTTTTTCTCCGCCGCCAGCTTCATTTGTCATGATCATCGGACTATGTGACATTGCTACTCCTGCTACTATTTCAGCCATTTCTTCCACCCCTCTAATCTGAATATTTTTTTTACGATCCGGGCGGGAGCATTACCCCGTTTTAATACATTTGATTTGATCATGCCTTTAAGTGTCACGTATCCCGTACCTTTACCAGTAATTTCAAAACAAATCAAACAAAATTGCCCGGTAATCTCATCGCTTTTTACAGCTTTGCGCGGTAATCCGGTTCTTGAGTGACCTAAGTACCAAACGGTGAAATTATTCACTCAATTTTCAGATCTCCCAAAATGATAGCCGCTTGCAGTGCCAGGAAAAGCTGATAACTGGTTTGTAGATCATTGACATCAGCATCCAAAATTTCACATATTTTTTGCACGCGATATCGTAATCCACCATTCGACAAATTCATCATTTTTGCTGTTTTATATATATTTTGGCCACTTTTAATGTAATAATACAGAGTTTTGGTTAACTCTGATTCTTTCCCTCGATCGTATTCAAATAATTTCGAAAGCATTTTGTTGCAGAAATGCCGGATATCATCCATTTTTCCTGCGCGAAATAAAATCCCCACCGCTCCTAAATCATCAAAATACGTAATTTCCTTTTGCTGATAGTTCATGTCCAATGAAATGAGAGCTTCATTGTACAGAATCGGTATATCTTCAAGAGACTTTGATCTTGAGCTCATGCCAATTTTAAAAGGGATATCAGGGTATTTTTCTTTCAGAAAACAAAGCAATTTTCTGATAAACCCATCGACGTTTATAGAATATTTCGAGAACAGGTCAACAGGCATCAACGCAGCTATGTTTTGAGAGTCTTCCGAGATTAAGATATTCAGATTACGCTCCATAAAATATCTTGAAAAAACCTCAATCAAATTCATACCGCCGATTGGATCCTTTCCATTCAGATAAATATTTGGATCCCCTTTCAAAACTAAAAATTGATACTCTTTGCCCAAATCCACTCCAATATATCTGGCCCTTTTGAATAATACTACAGGGGTTAGACGATTATAGATCATATCTTCTAACAATCCGCCTTTGATGTTTAACTTCAGTTCCGTTTCCAGGATTGTTTCCTTGTTATAATTACTCACAGATCCGATGAGAGACATTTGCTTCATTTTCAACCAATCAACTGCACTAAAAGAAGTGTTAATAAAGGAGCAGTAACCTACAATCTTACCTTTGGATACCATCGGAGCAATTAATCTCTTATGTTTATCAGATTGGACCAGTTCGACAATTTGTTGCTTCTCAATAAGTTCAGTCAGTTTGATGTGATTATCTCCATCGAGATTATTTTTAACGATTTGCTTTAAGTTTCTGCTATATTGTCTAGCCTGTTCCGGATCTAACCCTATTGAATATAGATAGTTAAATCCTAGATCTTCAAGAATGATGGGGATGTTTGTAAGCTGATAGCATACGTCTGCCAATCGTGTTTCCACAATGCCATTTAGAAACTGCCCGATGGCTTGGTTATTGAAATCCATGGCAGCCTGCAAGTTATTTTTTTCAGTTAAAACTGTATCAAGGCAGTACAGAAGCATTTGTGGCAGTCCCGATTCGAACTCCTTCTCTGTGAAGTTATAGTTTCCAGAATGCGACGACATTTGAACAAACGTTTCCATTGCTTTAGGATAATGGACCTTATTTTGCAATATATTCACCCACTTAAGAAAGTTACAACCTTAATTAGCTCCCCTGAAAATTAGCATTTTAAGATTATTCTATTTCTCCTGAGTGCGCTTGTCGTTCGTTACATCATCCCGTTAATGGCGGACTTTGAGGAACTAAGCAAAGCAAAGTGCATAGGGATGAAAGAGCGTCCATCGGACCAACCCATCGTAAGCATACGGAGTCCATGCGATACAAAGCTGAATGATCTGAGCCATCAACTTCTACCATTCCTAGCATATTTGTCATGTAACTTCTCCGTGCAGGCACATCCTTCACAGAAAAACCCAAATATCCCATGCTTCCAATTGCCATGCTAGCTCATCCTCCACCTAAACCGCTCTGATCGGTGAAATGGAATTAATCGTACTTTTTCAATCTCTAATCCTTAATTTCTCCAGCAATCCCTGACTTCCCGTTTTTCTGCGAAGACCTCGAATACCCCAGCCTCCATCGAAATTCAATACCGCTCCTGTAGCCGGAATATTGTCATCTCGCGAGGCAAAAAATACGTAAGCCCCAGCATAATCTTCTCCGTACAATATACGCCCGATCGGAGAGGCTGACTCTACATTCTCCTTACCCCGTTCCAAGTCAACGTCTTTGTACCATTCTTTATACATGCTCGTGATGGACCTATTGTCCATTTCCAGTGAGACAGGTCCCCTCAAATCCGTCATTGCACCGCCAATGGCAATTCCGTTCACTCGGATATAAGGTGCTAATTCAAATGCCAACTGGCGAACCAAGCCAACAACGGAATGCTTGGTGGATGTGTAAAGCGGTCCGCCTCCGTTTGTGTAAAAGCCTGCATTAGAAACCGTAAAGATCATATTCCCGCGAGTTGCCGCCAATTGCGGCAGACACGCCTTGGCCGCAAGCAAGTAACCCTTGACGTTGATATGGAACAATTCATCAAATGCTTGATCAATCTTGTCTTCCGGAAGATCCACCAGCGACATGTTGTAATCCCAAATACCGACATTTGCAATTAACGTGTCAATTTTTCCGAAATGTTCAGTACACCGGCTTACCGCTGACTTGAGGTCACTTAACCGACGTACGTCTCCAACCATTCCAATGACATTTTCGCCATACTCTTGTTCAAGCTGATTCAGACGATCTGCCGACTTGTCAAACACTGCAACTTTGGCACCTTCAGCCACAAATCGTTCCACAATGGCACGGCCGACGCCGGATGCACCGCCTGTAATCAAGGCCACTTCATTGGTCAATCTCATAATTGTAGCTCCCCACTCGTATAAAAAGTCACATGTAGCATGATCATGGGTTGGTTACTCTTTTTTTTTCAAAGTACCCGTCTTCAAAAGCCACATATACATCGTCTCCATCAACCCGTACCGGATACTTTTTCAAAGGTTTCCAGGGAGGGGCCATCTTTACCTCTCCCGTACGGGCACAAAACTTTCCCATATGCAATGAGCACACGATGACATCTCCCTCTAGATAACCGCCTTCAGACAGCGACCATTTGGCGTGAGAACAGCGGTCTTGTGTTGCAAATACTTCGCCATTGACTTTAAACACCGCTACTGCCGTGTTTCCTTCCACTACCTTTAACCCCCCATCATTCGGTAGATCAGATAACGTGCAAACCTTTGTAAATTTCATCATGCATTTCCTTTCAACTGCAGTAATGATTAAAAAAAGACAGACAAGTTATTTGCCAAAAGCGTACCTTGATCAATCAAAATTGTTCGGCGGGCAATTTTAAAGCCCAATCCTCCCTCCGAACGCCGCAGTACATCCCGGCGCTCGCCCGGAAAAATATCTGCCTGATGTTCCGAATGGTTGCGATACACGATAAATGACGATGCCACCTCATACGTGTTCGGTTCCTCCATTTCCCGAATAATGACGTTGGAAATAATGTGCCGTGTACGCGACATCGGATTCTCCGCCCAGTTCACCCCCGATACTCTCGCTCGAATACGTCCGCGCATCGTTTCATAGGTATCGTCGTAGTGCGCTCCTTTTCCTTGAGGCGCATACTCCTGCGACATTTCTCTACCTACTCGGTTCATGCGAATCGGCATCCAATAATGAATATCCTTGTCCATCAGCTCGAACCACTCTACAAACTCCGAGTGGTCTAACAGCTGCGCTTCCTTGTAGTAAAACTGCTCAATTTCATGTTGCAGTTCCAGACTCGAACTACTTTCCGCCCATTTAAACGGTTTGACTAACTCCATTATTTCCATGCCTTTTATCTCTCCTTGTTTTAATCTTAAATCGTATGACATTCGATCCCTCATAATTGTAGGCGACGACTCCAACTTAAGATTGGGGCCTCAATGTATCCCAACTCGGTTCCGACATCATGCGGGCCCAATGGGAATAAAACCCTCTAGCTGCTTCTTCAGAAAATACATAGGAGGTTTTACCCGGAAATTCCGGATTGTTTTTTCCCAGAACATTCAGCCCCATTTGCATAGCCAGCGGTGCAGTTCTGGATTTGTACCCACGAAGAGCGCTCTGAATCTCAACCCAGTTCTCCCCGTCATCCTGCTCGTACACTCCACCGGCACTGAACGTGCGGACATTTTGACGAGCCAGTTCTTTCTTGATTTCCTCCGGCGCGTCCTTATCAACGACGACGAATGCCCACACCTCAATCTGATCCGGTCCCTTCGGATGCCAGGTCCGCACAGTGTTCATACCATACGGCAAGAATGAGCAGTTTGGGAAGATAGTCATGTGGCTTGCCCCCATTCTGTGGTATGGCAGCAGAGGTGTCAGACGTTCTTTCGCCTTTTCATAAGCCGGGCCTTCGCTATAATATTTGTCAACTATGGGTCCTACACGTACCGAACCTCTTGCTGCATCAATATAAAAGCCGCATCCATGACCGCCCCATTTGGCTCGGAACTGATGTCCTTTCATATGAGGCTCAAAATTGGATAAATCTTTCTCGGGTGGCAACCCTGCAACTACAGCAGCCAAATGAGATGTCGTGGCAGCATGGTACATGTCACTGACAAATTGCTCCGCAGCAAACTTCCAGTTACAGGGAATCACCCACTTTTGCATGACCCCGATGGCTTCTGTCCCTGCCTCGGAACGATCCAACATGGTGTCCATGTAAGGGGTTGCATCACTCAAATAAGTCAGCAAATCCGGCGCTTCCGGATCCCAGTTGGCAAATACTAACCCCTTGTATATCTCCACCCGAGCCTGCATCGGCCCCCATTCTTCTTTCTTGAATCCGGAGAATGCTTCTTCTTCAAACGGCACATTGACCAGATTGCCTGCTGTGTCATACGCCCATCCATGGTAGGTGCACGTGAACACCTTGGCATTCCCGCAATCCGCCCGGCAAATCTTCATCCCACGATGCCGGCATTGATTATGGAACACCTTGATGCTTCCATTTCTCTGCCGCACCATCACCACAGGATCTTCTCCCATATAGGTGGTCAAGTAATCTCCCGGATTGGGAACGTGGCTCTCATGGCCAAGAAGCAGCCATGAACGGCCAAAAACCCTCTCCAATTCCAACTCATACAGTTCCTGATCCGTATAAATGCGTGGATCTAATGCTCCCTTCTCCTCATCGATAAGGGCACGGATTGCTTCGGGTGTCCATTTTCCTGAATTAAAGTTCATAGATTAAAGGCTTCCTTTCTATTTAAATTGACGAATTGAAATCGCTTTCTTTTATCAAAAGTTTAATTTTTTTTACGATTAAAAAATACAGCAAAAAGTGCTTTTTATTTCTGTATTTTCTTAACATTCCGCACGAATAAAGTGGCAAAAATTTCCTTTTTACGTCGCTCGAAGTATAAGCATATGTAACCAAAGTCCTTCCGATGCCGCGCACTTTAAGCGTGGACAGCCCCATAGATGGCGGTATAAAGAAGCCGATTGATCGACTCGGTAAAGTCTATTTTTTTGGAACGGCATTTTGGACATTTTGGCTGTGCGTTCAAGAGTATCTCCCCATTCCTTTCCACGTTAAAACGTTCCTGAGAATAAGTTCATCTTACACCAAAATATAGGGTGGCACTACCGCATAGTGAAAATGCCGTTTTTCCTTCCCAGTTATCCCGCGAATGACTATAATAATAGAACATGGCAATGAGGCAAGAGGTGAATTCCGGTGACTTCAAAACAACGAGACGATATCTGTGAGGTTCAATGCTTTGACGATGAGAAAGTAAACCGTTTAAAGCCGTATGTCGGCGAATCGGCAGGGGTTGCAAAAATTTTCAAGGCGTTGGCTGATGATACGCGGGCTAAAATCATTCACATCCTGTCTTTGGAAGACGAACTCTGTGTCTGCGATATCGCTGCGATCATCGGCAGCTCGATAGCCAATACCTCCCACCATTTGCGGCTCTTACGCAATATGGGGCTGGCCAAATATCGAAAAGAGGGCAGGCTCGTTTACTATTCGCTCGATGATGACCACGTTCGCCATCTCATCTCGGCAGGCATTGAGCACGCCAAGGAGCAAAAGGTTCCCGTGCGTTCCGAAAGCAGTATGTAAAAAAGGATCACTCCCTTCTGACGAAGGAGTGTCCTTTTTTGATTGGCCTTGTTGGCTGTTTTTCTCTTAAACACTTGTTTAAACCGATAGAAGTACACGATTTTCCGGGTCATTTGCCGCCCTTGGTCAAGCTCCCATTACTCGAAATGTTCCCGAAGCCACTCGGCTGAAGCCTGCACTTCCATTCCGGTAAGCTGGTGGCCGTAGGATTCCCAATGAACCGTGACAGCAGCGCCTGCCCCTTCCAGGAGTTGGCTTAATTCCTCCGTTTCCTGCGGAGAGCAGATCGGGTCGTTCGTCCCCGCGCCAATAAATACCGGCACTTTCGCCAGATCCGGAAGCGGAATCCCCCGGCGCGGGACCATCGGATGATAGAGGATGGCTCCGCGCAGCACGTCGTCGTAATGGAACAGCAGACTTCCTGCGATGTTGGCCCCATTGGAATATCCGACGGCGACCAGATTGTCACGGTCAAAATGGTATTCGACCGCTGCCTGATTCAGAAAATCATTCAGTTCCTGCGTGCGGTAAATGAGGTCCTCTTCATCGAAAACGCCTTCCGCGAGCCTGCGAAAAAAGCGCGGCATCCCGTTTTCCAGCACATTTCCCCGCACGCTGAGCACTGATCCGCCCGGATCGATGCGCGGCGCCAGCGGCAACAGATCATTCTCGTCTCCGCCCGTCCCGTGCAGCAGCAGCAGCGTCGGGGCGTCGGGGTTCGTCCCTTTGCGGAATACATGCCTCATGTTACTTGTCCCCCTCCAGCACTCGCACCGTAATCGGCGTCAGCCCTTGCTCGATTTGCGCGCGGTACGGCTCATACCATTCCGGAAGCATGAGTTTTTCTCCCAGCGCCTCGAATGGCTCATCCCTTTCAAAGCCTGGGGGATCAGTCGCGATCTCAAAGAGAATCTCTCCGTATTCGCGGAAGTACAGGGCGTGGAAATACTGCCGGTCCACGATGTCCGTCGGATGCAGACCGTATTGCTCCACCTGCTCTCTCCACAGGCGATGATCATGGTCGTCTTTGGCCCTCCACGCAATGTGGTGCACGGTTCCTGCCCCGCCTGCTCCGTGCGGCATCGGCTGCGCATTCACATCAATGAGATTGCCGAGATCGCCTGTAGACCGGAAGCGCACGAGGCCGCCTTCCTCTCCGACTTTTTCAAGCCCCAACACGTTTTGCAGCACTTCCATCGTCTTTTCTGGCTGCACGCTGTACAGAATGGCCCCGCCGAAGCCTTTGATCGCCTTGTCAGCGGGCACGCCGCCAAAGGACCATTTGCTCGCCTGGCCGCCTTCGCGCTCTACCAGCTCCAGCTGCAGCCCATCCTGATCCGCGAATTGCAGATAGGTCTCGCCAAACCGCTCGGTCCGCTTGAACGAAACGTTGAATGTTTGCAGCCGCTCCTCCCAGAAGCCGAGCGTCCCGACCGGAATCAGAAAGGTCGTATAGCCCACCTGGCCTCCGCCGATGCGTCCTTTGCGGGAAGTGGGCCACGGGAAAAAGGTGATGGCTGTGCCCGGGCTGCCCACTTCATTGCCGAAGTACAGGTGATACACTTCCGGGGCGTCAAAGTTAATCGTTTTCTTCACCAGTCTGAGGCCGAGCAAGCCTGCGTAAAAATCGACGTTCTCCTGGGCGTTTCTGACAAAGGCGGTGATGTGGTGAATTCCTGCTGTTTTCTGACTCATTCTTCTTCCTCCTCTATTTTCACTTCGATTGAAATTGATTGTAGCTGACGAACTCTCCCACCGGCTTTCGGTAGCCTCTCGCTCTCTGGCCGGACAGATCTTCTTTTCCTATCGTGATCATGAGTACCGGTACATACTGGTCGGGAATGCGCAGGATCTGCCGTATGGCTTCAGGATCAAAGCCGATCATCGGGCACGTGTCCCACCCCTTTTCTTTCGCTGCCAGCATGAACAGCATGGCGGACAGGCTCGCGTTGCGGATCGCTTCATCCCGCTTGAGGGACTCGCCCCCTTTTTCGTAGAACCTCTGTATCGGGGACACGGTGTCCTCGTATTCCCGCTGATCGATGACTCCCAGATGCAGGAGCCCTTCGTTGATTTTCCCTGCCTGCAGGTACGCCTCCGTGTCTCCCAGGACGAGAATGACTGCCGATGCGGCCTTGACTTTAGATTGCTTCTGCGCGGCTTCATATACTCGGTGTTTGGTGTCCTCGTCGTTCACGATGATGTAGCGGGCGTGCTGCAGATTAAAAGCGGACGGCGCAAATTTCACAAGCGAGAATATTTCGTCGAGCTCGCTTGGGGACAGGACTCCTCTCGATTTTTTATATCTTTAATTTGAGATTTTAGGGAAATGTGGAGAAGCTGCTTCCCCACATTTCGTAACGGGCACGGGACAGACGCTTCGTTACTGCAGCCCCTTTTTCACCCATCCCGCGACGGTAACGGTCCGCTTTGCCTGATGCTTGACCGCTCCGCTCACATCCTCGACCATTTTGCCGTTCTGGTCGACGGTGACACTCGTTCCGTAGGGATTGCCTCCTGCTCCGAAAATGACCGGATCGGTGTAGCCAGGAGCGGCTACGATCGCTCCCCAGTGATACATGGACGTGTACAGCTGGAGAATGGTTTGCTCCTGCCCGCCGTGCGCATTCTGGGCGGAGGTCATGGCGCTCACGACTTTGTTGGCCAGCTTGCCATGGAACCACAGTCCGCCAGTCGTATCGAGGAATTGCTTCACCTGACCGGGCACGTTGCCGAAGCGCGTCGGGATGCTGAAGATGATGGCGTCTGCCCAGTCCAGGTCCGCAAGCGTCACTTCAGGGACATCCTTGGTTGCTTCCACATGGGCTTTCCAGACTGGATTGCCTGCGATCGCCGACTCCGGCGCCAGCTCTGGCACTTTCAGCACCTTTACCTCGGCTCCCGCTTCCTTCGCGCCTTCTTCTGCCCATTTCGCCAGCTGGTAGTTTGTGCCTGTCGAGCTGTAATAAATGACTGCCACATTTACATTTGCCATCTGTCATCTCTCCTTTTTTTCGCAACTGCTGTTCAGTTCCTTCCTGCTCACCTGCCAGCTTTCAGAACCACCCCCCGCAAAAAGTGCGGCGAACATCTGGGCACGACTTTCTTATCATTCCCAAATTGCTGCTGAATCACTACGAGTTATCCTGATGTCATATATCTTAAATTTAAGGTATAGCCGTAAAAAAATTTACTTTCTCAAGTCTGCTGCTGTTAACCCTGTCTTTTTTAAGAGGTCGATCATGCTGTTTTTTTGCTCCGCCGTCAAGCCGGCAAAGATAGCCTCGATCGCTGCGCGGTGCTGCGGGAAAATTTCATCCATCAGCGCTCTCCCTGCAGCCGTGAGGGAGGCGAAAATCACGCGGCGATCCTGCTGGCTGCTCTTTCGCTCCAAGAGTCGCTTGGACTCCAGCTTGTCGATCACGTAAGTCATGCTGCCGCTTGCCAGCAGCACTTTTTTGCCGATGTGCTGGATGGGCTGCTCGCCTTTATGGTACAACAGCTCCAGTACCATAAATTCCGATGGATTCAGTCCGTAGCGCTTCATATCGTCTGTCACGTAATCGCTGATGGAACGATACGCTCTCGATAAGACCACGAACAATTTCAGCGACAGTTCTTCGTGGTTGCCGTCTTTTCTGTTCACAAAACCAATCCTTCAAACAAAATATCTTTAATTCGAGATAATTGTAAGACGATAATTCTGCTTTGTCAACGGGTTCGATACAAAAAGGAAAGAAAACATCCCTTCCCTTGCAAAGGGATGTTTCCCAGATGAAGTTCAGCCCGGTGACACCTGTTTGGCCGCGCTCTGCTTTTTGGGCGCGCCTGTGTGCTTCAGGAAAAAGGCAGCGATCAAGGCGATGAGCACCAAGGCAAATGCCAGCAGGAATGCGCTTCTCATCCCTGCCATCATGGCCTGCGTCTGCACGACGGCTTCATCCTGCCCCGGGGGGCGGCAGTTCATTCAAAGCACTGGTCATCACCGGCATCATCAGCATGGGAATGCCCAGCATAAGCAAGGAATTCAGGAGCATGATCACGCTGTAGGAAATGGCTGCCGTAATGAACGCAAATTGCCACCGGGTGTGGGCGAGGTCATCCATGATCTTGGACAAAGCCACAGTCAGCAGCGTTTCATTGAGAATCGCTACGAATACGCCCAGAATCATCACCAGGACCACCAGGAAGTTTGCTTTGCTCCCGAACGTCCCTCCTGTCTCCTCTGCATGTTGCCGTGTGTCCACAATCGTGCCCCTTTCCGTGTCGATTTGGATCGTACCGCAAACCCTGTCCATGGCACGATGCGTGTTCAGCTCCCCCATTCCAGCGCGAAAAAGAGCAGCACATTTCTTCTCGATTGCGGTTTCCTGCAAACTGCCGGAGAATGTTCTCGGACACATTCCCCGGTCAACCCGTGCAAAGCGGAAGGCCAGCCCCATCAATGAGCAGAAAAAAACCGGATCGCCTCTGCAAAGACCCGGTTTTGTCTCGCCGTCAGTTTTCGCCGACTGCCTCTCTCTGATAGACGAGCTGGCCGGCCATGTAGGTCGCCTCCACACGGGTCTCGTCGATTTTGTCCGGGCTGATCTCCAAAATGTCCTGGCTCAGCACGATAAAGTCCGCATGATACCCCGGCCGCAGCTGACCCACCTCGGGAATCCGCGTAATTTCCTGGGCGGCGCGGGTGTACAGCTGCACCGCCGTCGCCACGTCAACCCGTTGCTCCTGGCCCGTGTCGGTGCCGTTGTGGGCTTCTCGTGTCACGGCTGCTTTCAGCCCCACGAAGGGATTAGCCGGATCGGCCCAGGCTGTCGCAGGCGCGTCAGACGAAAAGGCGACTTGGATCCCTGCTTCCAGCATCGTTTTGACAGGATACGTCGTCCGGGTTCTTTCTGCTCCCAGGTTGTTCAGGTAGCTCTCGATTTCCGCGTACAGAAAGATCGGCTGCGGAACAAAGGCAATGCCCATCTCCGCCGCCCGCCGGATCGCTAGGCTGGTCGGCATGGCAGCATGCTCGATGCGGATCGACGGCGCATCCGCGAGCCAGTCTTGCTTTCCGGAAAAGGTGTCGAGAATCAGGTCAATCGCCTGTTCCCCCATCGCATGCACAACCAGCTGGACTTGATGGCGCTCCGCATAAGCAGCGGCTTGCAGCAGCTCCTGCTCCGTGGTCGTGGCGATTCCGTAGTTTTCGCCGCCCCCCAGGAACGGCGGATCGACCCAGGCTGTTTGACCGGATACGCTCCCATCCGCAAACAGCTTGACTCCTCCGGCATGGATCGGATGGTTGCGATTCGTCCTCTCCGCGTTGAAGACAGGCTGCTTTTCCAGGTCCCCCCACAGGTAATACAGGACGGCTCTCTGCTTGAGCCCCCGTTGCCGTGCTGTTTCGTAGAGAGTCTGGGAATCGACTGGCGCTGTTCTCGCCATCAGCTCGGTGATCGCTGTGATGCCGTGCGCCAACAGCCGGGGGCTCAGTTCGGCCAGCAGTGCGGCCTGTTCCTCCAGCGTTTGCACCGGCAGCACTTTTTGCAGCAGGTCTTTTGCGCTTTCCCGCAGCACACCCGTCAGCTCGCCGTGCTCATCCCGATCGATTTTACCGCCTGGAGGGTCGGGGGTGTCGCGCGTGATGCCTGCCAATGCCAGGGCGCTGCTGTTTGCCGCTGCGATATGTCCGCATGTGCGCGTGACGATCACAGGAGCATCGGCAGCGGCCAGATCGAGGTCCCCGCGCGCAGGAGCCCGCCCTTCTGCCAGTTTACCTTCATCGTAGCCCCAGCCGCGAATCCACGCATCCGGTCCTTGCCTGTCACGGAGGCTGCGGATTTCCTCCTGCAAGTCGGCGATGGAGTGGACGGTCGGGAACAAGCAGGCAATCTGCTTGGCCGCGTCCGCCAGCAACAACGGATGCATGTGGGCATCGATGAGTCCCGGCAGCACCCGGCGGCCTTGCAGGTCTACCCGTGCGCCTTCCGCTCCGGCGATCTCGGCCTGCTCCCCGATCCACTCGATGCGGCCCTCGCTTACCACCATGGCGCTCGCGTACGGCTGCTCCGGATTAGCAGTGAAGATCCGTCCGTTCACAAAGATGCTTTTGGCTGTTGTCGGCATCGTTCATTCTCCCTTTCGAAAGTGGGCTTCGTGATTCCTTATTTCCAGAGCGAGGAAGAACCGCATCATATAGTAGATCACTTTTTCCACACTTGCCGAGCCAATACCTGCTCCTATAACGCATAAAGATAATTGCCCCTGCCCGATCTTGATCGCGATTTGAGGAATGTACGGCTAGTATTTTCTTTAAAGTCAGCAAGCCTAGCAGGATAATGAGGCCGATAAAAAAAGCAGAAATAGAGGCGAAAAATAAACGCCTCCATTTAGTTCCTCCTGCCACCCATATTTTTACAGACGCAGGAAGTGGAAAATCGTTGCGGTCCTCACCCTTTTTCTACGCTCAATTCGTAGCCGACTCCCCATTTCGTCGCAATCAGCTCGGCCGCTTCGGGAGACAGGGCGCTGAGCTTCCTTCTGATCTTGCGAATATGCGTGTCGACGGTGCGCTGATCGTGGATGGAGGAGGCATCGTTCCAGACGCGCTTGACCAGCTCCTCTCTGGAAAAGGTCGTGTTCGGATTCGTCGCAAAAAAATACAGCAGCTCATATTCCTTGCGTGCCAGCTCCACGATCTTGCCATCTACCGTCACCCGGTGCGCTCGCGGTTCGATGGTCAGATGCGGCAGCGCAATGGGATCGGCTTCTTCCTTTGCCAGTTGTGCCTGGGCTGCTCGGGCCGACGTCCGCTGCAGGATCGTTTTGATTCGGAACACGACCTCTCTCGGACTGAACGGCTTGACCACATAGTCGTCTGCACCGGCTTCAAAACCGCGCAAACGATCGGATTGGTCCCCTCTGGCAGAGAGGATGATGACGGGTGTCTGCTTTTTTTCCCGAAGCTGTGCGCACAGCTCCACGCCACTTATCAGGGGCAGCATGAGATCGAGAATGATCAGATCGTACTCGGTTTGCTCCATCTTGTGCCAAGCATCCAGGCCATCTTCGGCCTCCTCGATGAAATATCCTTCTTTTTCCAGATACATGCGCAAAACTTGCCTGATGCTCGCTTCGTCGTCCACAATCAGTATGCTTTCCTGTTGCTCGTGGGTCATGGCCCTCACCTTGGCTCCTCCCCGGATTCTCCTTTTTTATCCCGATCAGAATAGATCGGATTGTTGGGTACGAAGGCTCCTCCACAGGCTTGGCGGAACCGGGCTTTCTAATTGAAGAGTATAGGCCTAATTTACCTGAAGCTGAATGACCCAACATGGCTATTTTCGTGACGAAGCTGTGAGCGAAGAATGAATTTTTAGCCACAAATAAATAAAGACCGGCTCCCCTGAAGGAACCGGTCCATCGTTTACCACTGTTCATCGCCTTCCCACTCATACATCCCGCAGCAAGGACAGAGGAGACTGGCGATAGGGTTTTGCTCCATTTCCTCGCCGATCAATCCGCTTGCTTCAGCCTGCGCTTTTTCCTCAAAAAATAGCGTTCTTCCGCGTGTTCGTTCTGCAGCCTTTCCTCGTCTGTCTCCGGAATCACATGCGGCACGGGCGTAGGCCTTTGCGAATACGATAGGGTGTTTGCATTCCGAATAGAAAGCGGTGATCGCTTGAAGCCGATTTTCCAGGGCACATTCCTGCCGCTTTCAGGGTTTCCCCCTACATACAACCGGGCATTTTTTGCTTATAATGAAAGATGAATATGATTTCAAGGAAGAAGGTGCCCTATGCCAAACCTGTTGATTCCCATTGATGCCGACGAATTATTCTTGCACGCCGTTCTCTTTGCCTCCAAGCTGCGGGGAGAGGGAAATCCTCTGACTCTCCTCCATGTCATTCGTCCTTTCCAGTCTCAGCAAGTGTCCCGCTTTATCGGACGTCAACAACTGGAGCAATACCAACGGGAAGACGCCGAGGCAGCGCTCGCACCACTGCTCGCCCAATTACAGGAACAAGATATTCCCTATACACTTCATTACGAATTTGGCGTACCTGGCGAAGTGATTGCCAAGCATGCCGCTCAGTACGACTTGGTCGTAATGGGCACGCACGGGCATGGGCCGCTCTCCGGCTTTTTCCTGGGAAGCGTCAGTAATGCCGTGTTGAAGGCTGTACAGCGTCCCGTGATTTTGGTTCCGAAGCACGCCAATATCGACGCCCCGAGGAATAAGATCGTGCTGGCTGTCGATGGCTCTGCAGGTTCGCATCACGCTGCCGCCGCTGCGCGCCAGCTGGCGACGGAGACTGGTGCAAGCTGCGAGGTTTTGCATGTGGTGGCGCCGCCCATCAACTATTCGTCGAGATGGGAAGAGCTCGATCTGCTGGATCAGCAGACACTGCTCGGCTACGGCGAAGAAATCCTCGAGGCATACACCGAAGCGTTCGAGCAAAGCCAGATTGCCTATGCCAAAAAGGTCGTGATCGGCTTTCCGGCCTCTTCCATTTTAGAGACCGCGAAAGCAGAAGAGGCGTTTCTGATCGCCCTTGGATACGACGGTATGAATGCACTGGCGCAAAGCGTGTTGGGGAGCGTAGCCTTCAAGGTGATTCAGCAGTCTGGCGTACCGCTTTTGGTCGTCAAGTAAGCTTCTGTTGCAAATTACATAGTAAAAGCAACCCTCCTGCAAGAAAATGGATGTAAGCCTGGCGAGTAAGCGAATCGCAGGTCGCACATAGTAAAAAGGGAGCATTTGGCTGAAAATTGTTTGGTCTGCGATTACGAGATCAGTGGGAAAAACCCGATTTTAAGTCAGCGCCACAATGAAGACACGTACTATTTTTGCTGTCCGATGTGCCAAGCGACTTTCACTGCCCAGCCACTTCACAAAGAAAGTGATGCAAACGGCTCCCTAGCCCGAATAAGAAAGCGCAAAGTGCTTGGAAATCAGGCACTTTGCGCTTTTCAACTTCTCTTTACTTGCGGGCAAACGCTTTGCCCATGCAAATGCTAGCCTCGCTGTCGACATAAGGTTCATATCTTTCTATCTGTTCGTAACCGAGCTTTCTGTACAGCGAAACCGCTTCCGGCTGGTTGACCCCCGTTTCCAGGATGGCCCGCTCTTTTCCCTCTTCCACCGCCCACGCTTCCAGCTCTCCGAGAATCTTCCGGGCGATTCCCTTTCCACGCGCTTCGTCTTTGACGTACATTCGTTTGATTTCCACGGTGCCCTGCGTCGGCATAGCGCGAATACAGCCGCATCCTACCGGCTGGTCATCCACGTAAGCCACGACGACCTGTGCATCCAGCTTGATGACGTTAAACGCCTCAAAAAAATCTTGTGTATCCGGGTAACGATTCCAAAGGTCTTTGTCGAGCAATTCGACTAAAAAAAGGAAATCGGGGTGATCGGCAGAGGTTCTGTTCAAGCTGACCATGCTTTTCGCCACTCCTTGTCTTGTCATTCAAAAGTTCTGCTAACCGTACATCATGGAGCACATCCTCATTGTAGTAGGAAATTCATGGGCGATCAACCATAAACCCTCCACCCTGTACCGGCCCGTTCGATTCAACAAGGAGATAGCAGTGGGTCGTTGCTAAATGCCGCTTCCGGTTTTTTCAATGACTTCGTCGTAGTGTGAATCCGCCATCTTCTTTGAATTCGGAAGAAACAGGCAAAATATGAGAGAGAACGCAGTTCCCGCCGTCATGAATCCGCCAAAGATCCATGGCGATGGGCCGAACGCTTCCCCCATCGCAGTCCAAATCATGGGTCCAAAGCCGACGATCGCCGCCGCTACCTGATAGCCGACGGACAACCCGGTGTACCGGACTTTCGCCGGGAACAGCTCGGAAAACAGCGTCCCTTGTGTAGAAAAATCGGCTGCCCAGATAATGCCCAGAGTGACCGCCTGCATGAAGTACAGCCAGGCAACCCCTTTGCCTATGACGAAAAAATAAGGAATGGAAAGCAGCAGCAGGAGAGTCAGCCCTCCTACGTAGATCGTTTTGCGGCCGATGTAGTCAGAAAGATAGCCAAAAAGAGGAATGGTAATGAGCATGGTCGCGCATCCAATCGTCAGGCCGGTCAAAGCTGCGTCGCGGGAATAACCCAAATAAACGGTGGCAAATACAAGCACGTAGGACATGAGAAAAACATTGAAAAATCCGTCGCCGATCTTTAATCCAACGGCACTCAGTACACTTCTCCAGTCGTTGCGAAACGTTTCCAGAATTGGCATCCTGGCGATGTCTCCGCTGTCTTTCTGCTGTTGAAAGGCCGGGGTTTCCGCTACTCCGCTCCGCACCCAGATCGCAAGCGCGATGAGCACGGCGCTTAACAGGAAGGGAATCCGCCACCCCCAAGACATAAACTCGCTGTCGGTCGTCAGGGAACTAATCAGCGTGAAGCTGAGCGATCCCGCAACCAGGCCGATCGGAACCCCTAGCTGGGGAATGGAACCGTACAGCCCCCGAACTCCCTTTGGAGCGGATTCCGTTGCCAGCAAGATGGCGCCCCCCCATTCGCCCCCTAACGAGATGCCTTGAATGAGCCGCAGGATGCCATCGCAGAGTTAATCGCTTGTGTAACCTGGCTTGTCGGGGCATGGCTCATTTTCTCGACCCCCGCTACCAGCACGGTGTCATAGATGCCTGCCGCAACCATGTGGTAAGCGTTCCGGAACGCGATGCCGCCAGACGCGCAAGCCCCTTCCATCTTTGCGGCCGGGATCGGGCCCAATCCCAATTCTCTGGCTAGAACGGAGCCTATGATCTCCTGCCCGGCTAACTGTCCGCCCAGAAAGTTTCCCACGTAAATCGCATCGATCCTGGGCCTTCCCGCGTCCCGCAAGGCTTCCGAGCACGCCGCTAATGCAAGCGCTTTCAAAGACGTTTTGTGCTTTCCAAATTGGGTCATGCCCACTCCCGTCACCGAAACTGTCCTCATGGCTTCATCCTCCTATCGATTCAGTCCTGTGCCGGAGAAACTGCTTTTGCACTTTTCCGACGGAGGTACGGGGAAATTCAGGGAGAAACTCGATGGAATCCGGGACTTTGAATTTTGCCATGCGCTCGCGACAATGGGCAAGCAACTCCTCTTCTGACAGATTGTGATGCTCCCGTAAAATGACGTAAGCCTTTATCGCCTCATCCCGCATCTCGTCGGGGATTCCCACCACCGCTGCTTCAAAGACAGCCGGGTGCTCGGCCAATACGCTTTCCACCTCGGTAGCCGCCACATTTTCACCGGCCCGTTTGATCATATCCTTGATTCGATCGACAAAGTAAAAGTAGCCATCCTCCCCGATCCGGGCCTTGTCGCCTGTGTACAGCCTGCCGTCTCTCAACGCTTCCTCCGTCGCCGTCTGGTTCTTGAAGTAGCCTTTCATCAAGGTGCGGCCCGGCGTTCCCTTCACCACGATTTCTCCGGCCTGCCCGGCAGGCGGCTCATTCCCTTCTTCATCGACCACTTTCACTTCATACCCAATCGTTGGCTTCCCGATGCTCATGTTCTTACGCGCCCCATCCAGAGGATTCATCAGGGGGATTCCCACCGTTTCCGTCATTCCGTACATTTGCAGCAAGGAGACCCGGTACTTTTCCTCGAAGCTCGTCAGCTGCTCCTGCGTTACCGATTGAGCAAACCAGATGACCCTCAACGAATGGTTGTGGTCTTCCGGATCATCGCTCTTGGCCAGAATCATCCGGATGGGCGCCGCAAACAAGGAGCCGACCGTCGCCCGGAAGCTTTTGGCCTGTTTGAAATAGCGGGAAGCGCTAAACCGTTCCGTAATGGTGATACTCGCTCCTACCGTCAACGCAGACATCGTTGAGTAGTATTGGGCATTGCCGTGGAACAAGGGAAGGACGATCAATTGCCGATCATCCGGCGACAAGCGAATGGACTTCGCCATCACTTCGCCTGTAAAGAGATAGTTGGCGTGAGTGATTTGAACCCCTTTCGGTCGCGAGGTCGTTCCGGACGTGTACAGCATTGCGGCATCGTCTTCCGAGTCGAGCGGGATGTTTGGCCTTGCCGCGCTCGCGTTTGCGATCAACCGTGTCAAATTCCGGCCTGCCCCATCGTCCCCGTTGTAACGGGTCAGCAGGATCTCCCGAAGCTGCGGCAGCCGCTGGCGAATGCCGTTGAACTTTTCCAGATACGGCTCTTCCGTGATGAGCAACACCGACTCGGAGTGATCCAAAATATATTCCATCTCATCCGCCGTCGACAAAATGTTCGTCGGCACCATGATCGCGCCGATCCCTGCCAGAGCGAACCAGGAAACCATAAACTCCAGGCAGTTCGGAAGGTGCAGGGTGACGTGATCACCTTTGGCTACACCTAAGCCCAGGAATACGTTGCTCAGGCGGTTCACCAGCTCGGCAAATTCGCCGTAGGTGAACGCAAACTGTTGTTGCTGCTGATCTTCAAAGAGGAGAAACGTCTTGTCCCGATGCATCATGACCTTCTCATTCAATAAATCCGGCAGGGTCCGTTTGCCCATGATGTCCATAAAAAATCCTCCTTTTGCTGCTTTCTCTCTCGTTTACCGGCGGGCCTCTCCCGCGGATGCCACGCCTAACGCCTCGGCAGGTCAAAGCGCAACAAACCAAAAAGAAATTGCTAGATACGGCTTTGGAGCTGTTCAGCCAAAAAGGATTCGACAACGTCACGGTCGATGAGATCGGTGAACAGGACATTGGACGGGACGATTACCGTACCGCCGCCGACGCGAAAGATGTCATGAACGGTGATCTGTAGCGTAATGTCTTTATCGTGCAGCTTTACCCTTCGCGTCAGTCTGGGGCGGCTCATCCACAGACGATGGCCGGTCCTCCGCCATACGGCTTGCGGACGACAAGCAGCTGAAGATGTTCATTCTTATGCGCAAACCACACCTTATATTTCTTATAGTCTTCAAACGCAAAGCCCAGTCCGTGCTTGACGTTCTCGTTTCGCATGCTGCGCAGCTTTTCCGTCCACTGATCTCCGCCATAGTTGAGAAACCGGCGATAGATACTCGACCACGGCGTTTGAACCATATGCTTTTCTCCCGGCAGCAGTTCCGGGAAAATCGCGCTGCCTGCCGCCCAGTTGGCCGTGATATAGATCGTCGAGTCCCCCCACTCCTGGCTGAACAGGCTGTTCCGCAAGCTTGCCATTTCGCTGTTTCGCGGGGCAGGATTCATCTGCGGATGCAAGACGATTAATTTCCGCTCATTGCCCCCCGGATAAAACTTGCTTGAGTCTTTCAAGTCTGGGTGAAAAGCATCCGCGCAAATAATCGAGACGAGCTGGTTCGGTTTCTGATCGCCAAAAAGAATGACGTGTTTTCCTCTGGAGAGTCCATCCCCCTCGCAAACAAAGATGTCTTCTCTCATTGGTTGAAGCTTTAGCTGCGGCACGATGCAAAGCTTGTCTGCTTGATATTGCCAACGAAGTTCCCTCCCTGCTACCGCCAAAAAATTCCATAGTTTTACTATTTCTACAATATCATCATTGCAGAGCAAAATAAAAGGCTATGTTTTCACTTGATGCTGTCAAGGAAGTTCATAGAACGGGCGGGAGGGTCTAACAAATAAGCAGCCTTCATCCGCTGAGAGTTCGGACGAAGGCTGCTGACTATGGTTCCTCCCATTTATCCCAAAGCGCTTGGACAATCGCAAGAAGTTCTCGGGCACGCCGATTGCGTTCTTCTCAGACCCGGCGACAAAAGATGCCAGACAAAACGAAACGGCCTCGGTCCCATGGAATTCAGGACGAAGCCGCTTCACTCATTTTACGGTTTAACTATCTAATGGACGAGAGCCAGTTCACTGTGCAGACCGAGCGTCCGCGCTGCTAATGTATGAATTTCATCGATAAGCTCTGGGTGATTCAAAAGGGACACGCCATAAGAAGGAATCATTTCTTTGATTTTCGGTTCCCACGCATTTATCTGTTGCGGAAAGCATCTTTTTAGCACGTCAAGCATGACAGGAACGGCGGTGGAAGCACCCGGAGATGCGCCGAGCAATGCGGCGATCGATCCGTCAGCGGCGCTGATGACTTCCGTACCAAATTGCAGCGTTCCTTTGCCGCCGGCAGCAGTATCTTTGATCACTTGCACGCGTTGGCCCGCTACCACGATATCCCAATCCTCGCTTTTGGCGTTCGGGATAAACTCGCGCAGCTCTTCCATCCGCTGTTCATTCGACAACATGACTTGCTGGATCAGATATTTGGTCAACGGAACGTTTTTGGCGCCTGCCGCCAGCATCGTGAAAACATTGTCCGGTTTGACGGAACCTAACAAGTCAAACATGGAACCGGTTTTTAAAAATTTCGGCGAGAAGCCGGCAAACGGTCCAAAGAGCAGCGATTTTTTATTGTCGATAAATCTTGTGTCAAGATGCGGTACAGACATGGGTGGAGCGCCAACCGCAGCTTTTCCGTATACTTTTGCATGGTGCTGCGCGACAACCTCGGGATTATTACATACCATGAAGAGTCCGCTTACCGGGAATCCGCCAACATGCTTCCCTTCCGGAATACCGGATTTTTGCAATAAAGGCAGGCTACCTCCTCCGCCGCCGATAAAGACGAATTTGGCAGCATGGCGTTCGACGGCGCCGCTTTCGACATTCCGCACTTTCAATTCCCATAAACCGTCGCTCGTACGTTTGATATCATCTACCTGATGCTTGAATTGAATCTCAACGTTTTTGTTCTGCAAGTGGTCAAACAGTATGCGCGTTAAAGCTCCAAAGTTGACATCCGTACCAGATTCGATTCTTGTTGCCGCAATAGGTTCATTCGATGTGCGGCCATTCATGATAAGGGGAATCCATTCCATCAGTTTTCGCGGATCATCGGAAAATTCCATCCCTTGAAACAGAGGATTGTTTGAGAGCGTTTCAAAACGTTTCCGCAAAAACGCTACATTATCTTCCCCTTGTACCAAGCTCAAATGAGGCAACGGCCTGATAAAGTCTTGCGGATTACGAATCAGATTGCTTTTCACAAGATAAGACCAAAACTGTGTGGAATGCTGAAACTGTTCGTTAATTTTGATGGCTTTGCTAATATCCAAGGTTCCGTCCGGTTTCTCGACGGTGTAGTTCAGCTCGCACAGTGCCGAATGCCCCGTTCCTGCATTGTTCCATTCGTTAGAGCTTTCCTCTCCTGCGGTTGCGAGCTTCTCAAATACTGTAATTTTCCAGTCCGGTGCTAATTCTTTCAGCAGCGTTCCCAAAGTCGCACTCATAATTCCGGCACCAATTAAGATAACGTCTGTTTTGATTTGTCTGTTACTCATTTTTACCGTCCTAACTCGCTATTATTTGAAGAAAAGATGCAGGCGCTCCAGCTTATGCTGCATAGCAAGCGCGGGTGCGACCCAGTTACACCTCTTCTAATAACTACAACCTGTATATAGTGTAACACTATTACGTATAAAATAAAATATTTGCTACTCTTTTAAAGCCGGTAAATTTCAGTAATGTCATACTATTGCAGTCAAGAAGCGGAAAAACGCCCATAGAACACCAGAAATCCACGAAAATCAAGGGATTTACCCGGTATTATTGTGGTTTTTTGCTTGTTTGCTGTTTCCTTTGAATGAGACATCCTTTGAGCCCTTGACTGCACTGAATTGGTTTATTTGGGAGATAAATTAGAGAGGGATCCCCTCGATTCCTGTCGAAAAAACAATAGCTGATGACTATTCGAAAACGCTCTTCATACTCGGTTTGTTTGCTCTTAGGCTATTTGCTATTCGTACGACGTGGTACAGCATGCTCATGAAACCGAATCACTCCGCAGGTCCCCGGCATCTGGAATGCGCTATTAAACCCGATCGACCGGTCGCCATATGGCTACGGCACCTATCACCTGCGCATATTGGTCGCTCCCGACCCCTTGCGTTCTTACAGCATGTATGTTCCGGGCATCCGTTCCTCGTCGAAGGTGTACGTAAACGGACAGCTCCTAGCGAGCAACGGACAGCTCCTAGCGAGCAACGGTCAGCCGGCAGCGACGGTACAGCAGTATACAGCCCGTACGGTAAGTTTTCCGGCTCTTGCTCCCATGTAATGGCTGCCGGGAAAAAGCGAATGGTATACCCTTCGTTGTATACGCGGATGGTCAGCTCCGTATCCTCTGCCAGCGCTTTTTCGTCCCATCCCCCGAGCTTCTCCAGCAGACTTTTGCGAATGGCGAAATTCGTTCCCGGGATCGTGGTCACATGAAACCAGTGATGTCGGCCTGCTTGCGCCATCCATTGAAAGCAGATCGTTTCGATGTTGATGAAACGGGTCAACAGGTTTCTCGTGGCGTTGATCACCCGGAACTTCCCGACGACCACGCCGGCCTGTGGATCGTTTTGCAGAGCCAGCGCCAAATAGTAGACCGCTTTGCGTTCCGGCGTGTTGTCCGCATCATAGACGACGATGATTTCCCCCGTCGCTTGCCGAAGCCCCTGATTCAGCGCTCCTGACTTCCCCTTGCCTGCATGAGGCGGCTTCGTGTGAACGACCCTGACAAAATCGTATTTGGCCGCATACGCGTCGGCGATCTGCCTTGACTGGCCGCACCCGGTAAAACCAAAGCCTCCGGCTGGATTTGAATGAGCAGCAAGGAAAACGGGATGCCTGTTCTGCGTGAACGGTTGAATTCTTCCTGCACATCGAAGTAAAACCGCTTCTGGTTGTCGAATCCGCTCCATTCATCGATCGTCACCAGGTCGTTAATTTTTGCCTCATCTCTGCGTTTTCCGCGACGATCGAAGTGGCGTGCCTGTGAAGCAGTCCGGGAATCACGGCGGCTGCCGGAAATGCAGCCATCCACTATACGACGTCCGTTACGGACAACGCGAGAAAATTCGTCGCGAACGCATTCCCTATCACTGAGCTGCCAAAAACAAACAACACAAGGAGCCCTACTCCCAAACTCGCCAGCAATCCTGCGAACAATCCGGTCAGAGCGATCATCAACAGAAGACTTGAGAGAATCCTGGCAATGGTGGACAACGGCGGAAATCCCGCCACAAAGAAGCAGAGCAAGATCGTTGCCAGGAAAAAAGCAGCCTGATAGAACCGAAAGCTCGGGTGTTTACTGAATAATGCCTTCATCGTATAACTTCCTTTCCGCCAGCAACGGGACGAGATTGTCAAAGATATGGGTATCCCTGGTGTGGTAGTCGATATAACCACCGAGCAGCTCATTGTCGCGGTTCAAGGTTTGGTGCCGGATCATTCGGTAATACAACTCCTGCGCGAAATCGAAATCGTGCAGTTCTATCGCCGTCAAAATGGCTAAGCCGTACACAGCCGGAGATTCAAAAAGCGCCGTTTTTAAAAAAGTGGGGAAACAGGATGAGAATGGACATTCTAAAATACGATGTCTCGAACGAGCGCTTGTTCATGGAGTAAAAGAGGTCGAGTAGACCGGGGAATTCACCCAGTCTCTCAAAGAATAGAACGTGAAGGTCTCCCTTCATTCGGCTCTTGTTTACCAATCGCGGGCAGTAGCCCTATTTGCCACCGGTAAAAGAGATAAGGGCTGCTCTTGGCAGCAGAAGTAAGAAGGATCCGCCGCGGCGGATCCTTCTGCTTTGTATTAAACTAAAGTATCGGCTCATTGAACATAACTGCCCGTTAGCGTAATGATCCTGCGAATCTAAAACTTTATTTTTCAGCCTAGTACTTTATTATCCAGTCTAACACTTTATTATCTCTGAACAGCCCCCAACTTTACTCTCAATCCCCTACTCCACCGTCACACTCTTCGCCAGGTTCCGTGGTTTATCCACGTCCAGGCCGCGGGCGACGGAAGTGTAGTAAGCAAGCAATTGCAATGGAATGACGGTCAAAATAGGTGTCAGCATCGGCAGCGTGGATGGCAGGTAGATTACTTCGTCGACGCTCTTGGCCAGGTCGGCGTTGCCCTCGACGGCAAAGCCCAGGACGTGTGCGCCGCGAGCCTTGACTTCCACGATGTTGCTCACCATTTTTTCGTAAATATCCGGTTGTGTGGCCAGTGCGACTACCGGGACGTGATCCTCAATCAGCGCGAGGGTGCCGTGTTTCAGTTCGCCGGCCGGGTAAGCCTCGGAGTGGATGTACGAAATCTCCTTGAGCTTCAGGGAGCCTTCCAGCGAGACGGCGTAGTCCAGGCTGCGTCCGATAAAGAACAGGCTGTTTACGTCCTTGGTGCTCTCTGCGAAGTGGCGAACCTGCTCGGCGTTATCCAGCAAGGACGCAATTTTCCCAGGGATCTCCTGCAGATGATCCACCACTTCCGCTACTTCCTCCGCTGTCAGCGTGCCTCTTACCTGTGCCAGATAGAGGCTGAACAGGTACAGCGCAACCACCTGGGATGTGTAGGCCTTCGTGGACGCCACCGCTACCTCTGGTCCTGCCCATGTGAACAGGACTTCGTCTGCTTCGCGCGCGACAGAACTGCCCACCACGTTGGTGATGGCCATGACCTTGACGTTGCTCTTTTTCGCTTCGCGCAGAGCAGCCAGCGTATCGGCCGTTTCCCCGGATTGGCTGATCACGATCATCAAGGTGTTGTCCGTGTAGATCGGATCACGGTAACGGAATTCCGAAGCGACAGCCACTTCCACAGGAACGCGGGTCCATTTTTCGATGATATCTTTCCCGACCAGACCTGCGTGCATGGAAGTACCGCACGCCACGATGTAGATGCGATCGCACTTCGCCAGCTCGGCATCGCTCATTTTCAGCTCAGGCAACACCACACGCTTTTGCACCTGATCGATACGGGCGCCCATCGTCTCGCGAACGGCTTGTGGCTGCTCGTGAATTTCTTTGAGCATGAACGAATCGTAGCCGCCTTTTTCCGCTTGCACCAGATCCCACTCGACGTGGAACAGCTCCCGCTCGATTTTCTCTCCGGTCTGTGCGTCCATCAGCTCGACGCCATCACGGGTCAGCACAGCCATTTCGCCTTCGTTCAAGATGTACACGTCACGCGTATGCTCCAAAATGGCAGGGATATCGGAGCCGATAAAGCTCTCGCCGTTCCCTACGCCGACAACCAGCGGGCTTGCCAGACGGACCGCTACCAGCTTATCCGGCTCATACTCGGTCATGATTCCCAGCGCGTACGCACCGCGCATGCGCTGTACCGCTTTGCGCGCAGTCGAAACGATATCGCCGTCGTACAAATCAGCCAGCAAGTGAGCGATGACTTCGGTATCGGTCTCGGAAGCAAAGGTGTAGCCTTTCTTCAGCAACTCTTCCTTGATCGGCAGGAAGTTCTCGATGATGCCGTTGTGCACCACGGCAAAAGCATGCTTGGTATCGGTGTGCGGGTGGGCGTTTTCGTCGGACGGTTTTCCATGCGTCGCCCAACGCGTATGTCCAATCCCCATGAGGCCGCTGAGCGGACGGGATTCCAGACGCTCCTCCAGCACAGCCAGACGGCCCTGTGCTTTATCCAGCTCCAATCCCTTTTCGTTCAATACGGCAACACCAGCCGAGTCGTAGCCGCGGTACTCCAGCTTGCGAAGCCCCCCGATGATGATGTCCTGCGCCTGTTTATTTCCAATATACCCTACGATTCCGCACATAATTGACGATCCCCTTCCAAATGGGCGGGGACACAACCCAATGTCAATGGTACGGGGTGCGCCCCCGCCATTCCATTTCGTTTTATCTACTCACTGATTCCTTCATCGTTGACGATCTCACGTATCACGCGCAAGCTTTTGTCCACCGGATTACTCCGGTATTTTGTACCTGCGCTCCGCGGCAGTGATACTGCTGCCGGGAGGTATCCGCCGAAACCTTCGATAAACCTCCACCTCGTCCACTTGGCTTTTTTCCGTTCAGCCGCAGTGCTGGCGCTTTCCAACAAAGATTGCTTTCCTTTTTTGTCTTCCGATTTTTTTCCGCAATCGCCTTCCTTTCTGTCTCCTGATTGTGCAATCCCCAGATGCACACGTACACTTTACCACATCTCGCGGATCCTCACAATCCAATCTTTGTCATTTACTTGTATGCAAAAGGGAGCGGCTCCGAACCACTCCCCCGGCACATATTTTTACACCAGTTCCTGTTTGACGACGTCGACGATGCGATGGACCAGGCCTTCCAGCTGATCCTTATCCGGTCCTTCTGCCATGACACGCACGATCGGCTCGGTTCCGGATGGGCGCACCAGCACGCGGCCGTTTCCTGCCAGCTCTTGCTCGATGGCGTGGACCGCTTGCTCGATCGCCTCGTTGCCATTCAGCTTGGATTTGTCTTCTACCCGCACATTGACCAGCAGCTGCGGGTACTTCACCATAACCTTTTTCAGCTCGGACAGCGGTTTTCCCGACTCCTTGACGATGCTGAGCAGCTGCAGTCCTGTCAGCAGCCCGTCTCCCGTCGTATTGTAGTCCAGGAACACGATATGGCCGGACTGCTCGCCGCCGAGGTTGTAGCCGCCGCGCAACATTTCCTCCACGACGTAACGGTCCCCTACGGCTGTCTTGGTCGTGTTGATGAAGCATTCCTCCATCCCTTTGAAGAAGCCCATGTTGGCCATGACCGTCGTGACGATCGTGTTGTTGTTCAGCTTCCCTTTGGCCTTCAACGCACGGGCACAGATCGCCATGATGTAATCGCCATCGACGATTCCACCGGTTTCATCCACCGCGATGCATCGGTCCGCATCCCCGTCGAAGGAAAGGCCCAGATCGGCTTTGTGCTTTAGCACTTCCTCCTGCACGCGCTCAGGGTGCGTAGAACCGCACTGATCGTTGATGTTGATTCCATTCGGGTTGGCGCCGATCGTGATGACCTCTGCGTCCACGTCGGCAAACAGGCGCGCTGCCAGCGAAGACACAGCCCCGTTCGCACAATCGAGTACGACCCTCAACCCGTCAAACCGCTCGGATACGGTGCTTTTCAGATGGGAAAGGTATTTTTGTCCACCTTCCAAAAACTCCAGGACAGTCCCGATATTTTCGCCTGTCGGGCGAGGCAGCGTGTCCTCTGTCGAATCCAGGTAGTGTTCGATTTCTTCTTCTACGTCATCGGACAGTTTAAAGCCGTTGCTGCCGAAGAACTTGATGCCGTTATCCGGAAACGGATTGTGGGAGGCGGAAATCATGACGCCCGCATCTGCCCCCAGCGCTCGGGTGAGGTATGCCACGCCCGAGGTAGAGATGACACCCAATCTGACCACTTCTGCTCCGACCGACAGCAGGCCAGCCAAAAGTGAGCTTTCCAGCATTTGACCGGAAATACGCGTATCGCGTCCAATCACTACTTTTGGCTTGCCTTCTTGTTTGTGTCTCGTGAGAACATAACCGCCAACGCGTCCGATTTTAAATGCCAGTTCGGGTGTCAGCTGTGCATTTGCCACACCGCGTACACCGTCAGTTCCGAAATACTTTCCCATGTTCGTCCCTCATTTCCTTCCTTGTGCACACAACAGCTTATGTCTACCTTTGCTTGTTCGTGATTTCTACTGTGACCTTCTTGGGTGCGCTTCCTGATGGCTGGATGTAGTCCGATTGGTTAAAGATGTAGTTCAACGCAATCTCATAGACGCCAGCCGGCATGCTGCTGACATCGGCTACGACCTGCAAGTCTTCCGGTCTCAACTGATTTAAAATCTGCGCTGCCCCTACAGCATCAAAATCAATCGTAGACATTTCCTGACCATCCGTCGACAGCGCCTTGGCTTGCAAGTTTTCCAACAGCCCGCTGATGCGAATCGGAATCTTTTCCAAGCGCTTGGTGGTCGAAGGCACTACCTTCAATGACACTTTCAAATACTCGGGCTCTACCTTCACGATATTATCCAGTACCGGTATCTTTAGCTCTAACAGACGATCTGATGTAAGGTTGGAAAGATCAATTTCCGGACCCGGATACGTGCTCGCCTTCATGGCGTCAATGACCTCTTTTGGCCCAAACACAGTAACTTCTTTCACATTCATATCCACACTAGCCAAACTATAGCCATTCGGCAATTCATTCGTCAAGTTTAATTTGACAGGCACCTTGACGAACGGGCTCGTGACAGGGATGTTTACCTCTACCGTAAGCGGCACGACATCGGCACCCTGTATCACGTTTCCTGACTTGTCCACTACTTTAAGCGGAACGGTGGTTTTGATCGCGGAGGTCGCTCCCTCCAGGTCGACCGATGCCTTCACGGCAGCCACTTTGTCCGCCTGGCTTTCCGGCACCCGCACAAGCGCCCGAAACGGCTTCACGATCGGCTCCCCAGCTGTATACCCTGGCGCGACTGTCCCCAGCATCTCCACGTTGACTTCCCTCTCTACCGTTTTCTTCTCTTCCAAGGTGATGTCCACGATATTCGGGATAATCCCCACTTTTACTTCATCGGGAAAGCCTTTGTACTGGACAGGAACCTTGTGCGTTCCCTTGCCCAGCTCTGTCGCATCGACGTACACTTCCATCGAGTCCGTCGGGAAATAGCTGTGGCGGTAAAACGGATTGCTGCTTTCCAATGCTACTTTGACCGTTCGCGGCTGCTTGACTACTTGAAATCGGTCTGTATCGTATTTGACATGCAATAAGACGCCGTCAATAAAAACAGGCTGACTTGCTTCTGGAGTCGTCGTCTGCTCTGTCTCCAGATTGACGACCATCCACATCATGACAGCCAGCAGCAGCGCTACCGCTCGAGCAAACCAATGACTGCTCAACCACTTATCCATGTTTTCGCCTCCATTGCCAACGACTTCCCATGGATTTGCCCATTGACAGAGGCTGGAGCTGTTCAGTCAAAATCTCTGCCAGTTGCTCCTCCGTCAGGTTGCGGTTCATGGCGCCATGCGCAGCAAAAGATACCTGCCCCGTCTCCTCCGAAACGATAATCGACATGCCGTCAGACACTTCGCTGACGCCGATTGCGGCACGATGGCGCGTCCCCAATTCCTTGGAGATCGAGTTGTTCTCAGACAGCGGCAAATAACAAGCGGCAGCCAAAATGACGTCCTTGCGCATGATGACGGCACCGTCGTGCAACGGCGTGTTCGGGATGAAAATATTAATCAGCAGCTCCGAGCTGACCCGGCCGTTGATCGCGATTCCCGTTTCCACATAGTCGTTCAGCCCTGTCTCGCGCTCGATGACGATCAAGGCGCCAATCCGCCGCTTGGCCATATACGTGACCGATTTGCACACTTCCTGCACCACACGGTTGACCATATCGTCATCCTGAATGGCGCTGGAACGGGAAAAAAGCTTCCCCCGCCCCAATTGTTCGAGGGCACGCCGCAATTCGGGCTGGAAGATAATGACGACCGCCAGCACTCCGAAGGTGAAGGCTTGCGACATCAACCAGTGCAACGTCGTGAGTTGAAAGTATTTGCTGAGAAGCCAGGTGATCACGATGACCATGATCCCCTTCAACAATTGTACTGCACGTGTCCCGCGTATGAGCATAATTATTTTATAAATCACGTATGTCACGAGCAAAATGTCCGTTCCATACCGTAGCAAATCCCCATAGTCCAACGATATCATAACGAAGCCCCCATATCTCGCTCCATCTCAATGAAGTCAGTCTATCTCCTGCGGAAAAAGCACGGCTCCGCTGCCGTGCTGTTGATAGCTGTACTCTCTATTTTCTCTTATGGCAAGACTGGAAGCAAGTCATTTCCAATATTTTTCACTTCATACCAGATCCAATCCACGATCGCTTCAATGGATTCCGTATTTCCTGCCACCTGCGCCGTAGACGCGACGAACACTTTTCCTTCAATCGCGACGACATTCCCCTTCACTTGCCCCTGTACTTCGACATCTCCGTTGCGCACGACCAAATCACCGTCTATGCTGGTTCCGGCCGGCACGACGACGACATTTCGCTCACGGTCTATTTTTAGTTTATCCATATGGGCCGAAGAAACTTGCAGGATGTTATCCCGATCGAACCAATTGGCGCACAAGCTGCCTGTCATCAGACAGAGAAAGACAGCCGCCGCGGTGAGGAACGGATGTCTGCGCAACCAGCCCGAAAACAGATTCTTCTTCGTTTCGACAGGCAATTGCGCGAGTACACGGGCCGTAAAATCAGGAGAAACGTGAATATGTGAAGCACTCTGCACAAAGGCGATGGCCCGCTGCAGCTCGTGCATGTGCTGGCGGCAGCTCACACAGGTTTTCATATGTGTTTGCAAATGCTGATTGGTCAGCTCGTCAGTGTCCCCATCCAGATACTCATGAATGAGAATAATCATGTCCCGGCATTCCATCTTGATTTTCTCCTTTCTCACATCAATCGCAACTTGCTGCGCAAAGCTTCCCTGCCGCGGTGAATCCGCGTTTTGATGGTCGTCACGGGCAGTTTCACGATATCGCTAATTTCCTGCAGCGACAGATCCTCGATATACCGCAAGATCATGATGGAGCGATACTTCGGCTGCAAATGGGACAACGCGTCCTGAACCGTCTCCTGCAGCTCCTGCGTCACTACTTTGTCTTCCGGCGTACGCTCGCTTGAAGACAAGCGCGAGTACCAGTCCATGCCTTGCCCTGCCTCCGTTTCTTCGTCCAATGAGAAGTCTGACCGCTTCTTACGGCCGCGATCAATACATAAATTGGTCGCAATGCGGTAGATCCAGGTCGAGAACTTATAGCTTTCATCGTACGTGTGCAAATTGGCGTATACCCGCAAAAAGGTCTCCTGCGCGATATCCTCCGCATCCTGGCGGTTTCCCACTATACGATAGGCGAGCTGGAATATTTTATCTTTATAAATCTCGATCAACTCGGCAAAGGCTTCTCGGTCGCCGTTCTTTGCTCGTTGAGTCAACCGTTTCTCTACAAGCTCCATGCGATCCTCCCCACAATACTGTAATTCTATATACGGATGATGCTGCGAATGGTTTCGTACCTTTTCTTGTTTGAGCGGGTAAATTGTTGGGAACTACAGGAATATGCGTATCTTTACCCTCTATATACTAGTGATGGTAGCTCTTTTATCCTAATGCTGTAAAGGAGAGTGGGACAGATGTCAAAAAAAGATGTTCTCCTCCAGATTGAAAAGCTGCGAAAAGAACTGAACGATCAGTATAAAGCACAGGAATCCATCACTCCGGAGCTGGTGGAGATGAGTGTGCAGCTTGACCACCTGTTAAACGAACTGCATCTTTACCATTAGAATGTACTGTTTTCTGCCACTCATGTAAAGATGCGGAAATCCAAAAGAGAGGGGCCTCCTACGGCCACCTCTCTCTTTTGGTTGCTTGTCGGTTTTGTGCTTACAGCAGCTTATCTCCAAAGGCAGAGCTCATCAACGCTACCGCCACGCGGGCCGTCAAGTTTTCACTGTCGAGAATCGGGTTGACCTCAACGAACTCAGCCGAGCGGAGAATATCCGCGTCCGCCAGCATTTCCAACGATACATGCCCTTCCCGGTAGGAGATTCCGCCTATGACCGGTGTCCCTACTCCCGGAGCATCATGCGGATCGAGGCCATCCAGGTCGAGGCTCAAGTGAACGCCATCCGTATGCTTGGATACGTGCGCAATCGCTTCTTCCATGACCCGGGCCATGCCCAGCTTATCGATCTCATGCATCGTGAAGACTTTCATGCCGATTCGCTTGATCAGTTCGCGCTCGCCTTTGTCCAGATCGCGCGCTCCGATGATCACCACATTTTCCGGCTTCAGCTTTGGCGCGATGCCGCCGATGTTCACCAGGCGTTCGTGACCGTACCCCAGGCTGGCTGCCAGAGGCATCCCGTGGATGTTTCCGGATGGCGATGTCTCTCCCGTATTCAAGTCGCCGTGCGCGTCGAACCAGATCACCCCCAGGGTCTTCACATGCTTGGCGACGCCCGCGATCGTACCGAGGGCGATGCTGTGGTCGCCTCCCAGCACGAGCGGAAAACGGCCTTCCTGCATGATATTGCTTACAACTCCGGCCAGCTTTTGGTTCGCCTCGACCACTTCATCGAGATATTTATGATTTTCGGTCTCCGTAAAATGATGCGGGCGTGAAACCGGAATATCTCCTCGGTCCCGAATGTCCATGCCCATCTTTTCCAACCGGGCCACCACTCCTGCGTAGCGGATGGCACTCGGCCCCATATCTACTCCACGGCGGTCCGCACCCAAATCCATTGGTACCCCGACGATGCTAATGTTTTTGTTCATGTTCGCGCCCCCATCCCTTTGGCTCTGGTCTCACTGCGACACTTCTATTGTAGCCTCCAAAAGGAAATTGACTCAACTCGACAGGATCTTGCATAAATAACCTATCCGACAGGGCTCAGGACTCATGGCTCACAAATACAACAAAAAAAACGGGCAACGCCCGAGGCTGCCCGTTTTCTTCAATCATGATGGAGCGGGTGATGGGAATCGAACCCACGCGACCAGCTTGGAAGGCTGGAGTTCTACCATTGAACTACACCCGCAAAAAAATGGTCGGGAAGACAGGATTCGAACCTGCGACCCCTTGGTCCCAAGCCAAGTACTCTACCAAGCTGAGCTACTTCCCGATTTTTTTTATAATCATATCCCTGAACAGGAAATGATGCAAGAAAGAAATGCGTGCCCTGAGAGATTCGAACTCCCGACCTTTTGATTCGTAGTCAGATGCTCTACCAACTGAGCTAATGGCTCGTGCAAAATGGCTGAGGTACTAGGATTTGAACCTAGGAATGACGGAGTCAAAGTCCGTTGCCTTACCGCTTGGCTATACCCCAATCGTCCTAAAATAAAAAATGGTGGGGAGAGACGGATTCGAACCGCCGAACCCAGAGGGAGCAGATTTACAGTCTGCCGCGTTTAGCCACTTCGCTATCTCCCCATTTTTCCATTGCATGGTGGAGGCTGACGGGATCGAACCGCCGACCCTCTGCTTGTAAGGCAGATGCTCTCCCAGCTGAGCTAAGCCTCCGCAATCCCCCAACTGGTTGTTGGGGCACCCGCAAAGTGCTCGGTGATACTACGCAGCATCCGCTTCACTTTGTGGGGTATTTTATGGTGACCCGTAGGGGATTCGAACCCCTGTATGACAGCGTGAAAGGCTGCTGTGTTAAACCGCTTCACCAACGGGCCAAGCTTTTGGTGCCTTTCTGAAAAGCAAGGAAGCAGACATTTAAAGGCTCACTTCACTTTTTGGAGTCAAAGGATTATGGTGCTCCCGACAGGAATCGAACCTGCGACCTCTTCCTTACCATGGAAACGCTCTACCGACTGAGCTACAGGAGCATAAATATATGGCTCCTCGGGACGGACTCGAACCGCCGACCGATCGGTTAACAGCCGATTGCTCTACCAACTGAGCTACCGAGGAACGTATGAAGGATCATCGACTACAAGCGCCAACGTCGATGCCAACATATCGTGCGAGCTATCATTCCTTGAAAACCGGATCTGCATGTGGGCCAAGAGGGTGTGGATAAGTCCTCGACCGATTAGTATTCGTCAGCTCCACGCGTTGCCGCGCTTCCACACCGAACCTATCAACCTCATCGTCTATGAGG
>Ga0255334_1000298_pt1 | contig 45515 bp, 31 predicted proteins | sample EtOH5_35cm_T3_12_FD_202080 | JGI IMG/M metagenome (GOLD analysis project Ga0255334, IMG submission 202080) | Sandy soil microbial communities from University of British Columbia, Vancouver, Canada - EtOH5_35cm_T3_129 | ecosystem: Engineered > Artificial ecosystem > Sand microcosm > Unclassified ...
CGCAAGGTGAAGAACGTCGGAAAGCCGTATGCGGGAAAACCGCACGTACGGTTTGATGAGGAGGGGCTGGCAGTCCCAGTCCTTTACTCTACATTTTGTGCTAAATAAGATTTCTGGCTAAATAGCGGTAGAAATTCCTCTTATTTCTATAGGGCGGTCCGGGTGGTCACCAATGGGTCGGAGTTTCGGTAAAATTGTAGCAGCAAGCCTTGCGCAGGGTCCGACAATCACCAAAACTTTATTTTGTGCCGCATCAGGCCTGTTGCAGCAGGGTCGAGAGTCTGTCATGTGGTTGGAGCAGAACGAATGCTGGGGTGGCCTGCGTATCCGGCTTTTCTTTTGCCGATTTCATGAAGAATGTTGGTGTGGCAAAAGGGAGCCGTCAAGGACTGATTTTGCGGAACTTCGTCAACTCGGCATCCAGCCGCCGTTGCCGCTCCTGAAAAGTGTCGATGAAATCCGGCCTCAGGAACGGGAGCGGGAGCTGCCCTGGCGAACGTCCTCGATGTATTCGACGAGACGGGCGCGGACGACGGGGGCGAGGCCGGACATCATGCAGCCGTAACGGAACTGGCCGGAGCTCTCATCTTTGTCGGCGCGGATGATCTTCGCGGTGATGGGCGGCAGCGCGGCCTCCTTGGGAAAGTGGACGACGACGAACATGTCCTCTGCGAGCGGGTACTCGGTGGCAATCTGCAGGCCTTCTCCCGACAGATCCTGCAGCGTGACTTCGATGGTCTGGCCGGAGAAGGCACCCTCCAGCTGCCATTGGTAGATGGACATCTGCAGGCGGAGGCCCAGGCTGACTCTCCCGGCGTGGCGCCGTTCGGGGGCTGCGGGCTCCGCGGTCCGGCGGCCGTTTGGCGCATAGCCGACCGGCATGCCCAGCCAGTCCGCGTAGCACTGCACTACCGAGCAGAGGTCCAGCGCGCCGTTGCCTTTGGACAGTCCCATCTGGTAGAGGGCTGCCGCATTGTTCAGCATGGGGGAAGGCAGCTGGAAGCCGGCGGTCTCGCGCATGGCGAGAAGCAGGTCCTTCAGCATGAGCTGCAGCGAGAACTGGACGTCGAAGTTTCCTTCGATGATCTTGCGGCCTTTGAGATCGGCCTGCTTGCTGGCGGCGCCTCCGGCCTGTACGATCTCCAGGAACTTGTCGAGATCGAGGCCCGCCCGGGCGGCGAAGGCCATTCCTTCGGCCAGCGCGGCGGAGTTGATGCCGACGATCAGGTTGTGGGCCAGCTTGGCGTACGAGCCGGCTCCGCTTGCGCCCATATACATCAGCTTCGAGCCGAGCACTTCGAACAGCTGGCGCTGTTCCTCCATCGTCTCGAGGCTGCCGCCGACCATGAACACGAGCGTGCCGTTCTCCGCCGCCGGCTTGCTGCCGGTGACCGGCGCGTCGAGGAAGCGGGCGCCGCGGGCGGCAAGCTCGTCCGCCGCGCGGCGGCTCGTCTCGGGCGCGACCGTGCTGCAGTCGATGACCGTGAGCCCCTCGTGCGCGGCGCTCAGCATACCGTTCTCGCCGAGCAGCACGTCGAGCAGCGCGGCGTCGTTGCTGACGTTGGTGAAGAGCACATCGGCTTCCCGGGCAGCCTCCGCCGGCGTGGCGGCGAACGCGGCGCCTGCCTGGACGAGGCTGTCGGCCTTGTCCGGGGTTCGGTTGTACACGGTGAGGGGATAGCCGGCTTCCAGCAAATTCAGCGCCATCGGCTTGCCCATGGTGCCGAGTCCGATAAAACCAATCCGTTTCTGTTTCATTGCGAACACCGTCCTTTTGTTTTCATCATATCATTCGCCCGCAAGCTTGTGAAACGGGGTAATGCGGGATGCCCGAGAGGAAGCGTGATGCCCAAGAGGAAGCTTGATGCGGAAGAGGAAGCTTGATGCGGAAGAGGAAGCGTGATGCCGAAGAGGAAGCGTGATGCCCAAGAGGAAGCGCGATGCGGAAGCAGGATAATGAGCAGGCACAAAGGGTCAAATGGGAAGCGAACAAGGTGAAGCGGAACACCCAATGCGTTTCAGCACACCGTGTCAACCCACGTAAAAATCTTACCGAAGCTGCCCCACACTTGCTTTTCCCCACTAATGAAAGTATTCTTAGGGGTAGTCAACATGCGGCAAGGGTACCCGTCTGCCTTTCCCCACGGATTCGCCGCGATCCGGGAGCTTGCGGCTTCCCGCCGTCAAGGAATTGTACCGCCATTCACGGCGCTGCCCGCTTCTATGAACCAACAAGCTTTCGTTCACGCTGACGATTCCGTAACATTTCATCGCATAGGAGGATTTATTACATGGCCAACAAACTTCATTTCGATTATTCCAAGGCGCTCGGCTTCATCGGCCGGCATGAAGTGGATTATCTCGAGGGCGCCGTGCGCGTGGCGCATGAGCAGCTGCACAACGGCACGGGAGCCGGCAGCGACTATCTCGGCTGGGTCAACCTGCCCCTGTCCTACGACAAAGAAGAATTTGCCCGCATCAAGCAGGCGGCGGCGAAGATTCAGTCCGATTCCGATGCGCTCGTCGTGATCGGCATCGGCGGCTCTTACCTCGGAGCGCGCGCGGCCATTGAGATGCTAACGAACAGCTTCTATAACTTGCAGAGCAAGGAAGCCCGCAAGGCCCCGCAGATTTTCTTCGTCGGCAACAGCATCAGCTCGACGTATGCCGCCCATCTGATGCAGCTCTTGGAAGGCAAAGACTTCTCCGTCAACGTCATCTCCAAATCCGGCACGACGACCGAGCCGGCGATCGCCTTCCGGATTTTCCGCGAGCTCTTGGAGAAGAAGTACGGCAAGGAAGCCGCCAAGGGGCGCATCTACGCGACGACCGACAAGGCGCGCGGAGCCTTGAAGGAGCTGGCGGACGAGGAAGGCTACGAAAGCTTCGTCATCCCCGACGACGTCGGCGGCCGCTACTCCGTGCTCACCGCGGTCGGCCTGCTGCCGATCGCCACGGCCTGCATCAGCATCGACGAAATGATGCGCGGCGCGAGCGACGCCATGATGGAATTTGCCAACCCGAACCTGGCCGAGAACCTCAGCTACCAATACGCCGCCGTCCGCAACGCCCTCTACCGCAAGGGCAAGACGACGGAAATTCTCGTAAATTACGAGCCTTCCCTGCACTATGTGGCGGAATGGTGGAAGCAGCTGTTCGGCGAGAGCGAAGGCAAGGACTACAAGGGTATTTATCCGGCATCCGTGGATTTCTCCACCGATCTCCATTCGATGGGCCAATTCATCCAGGAGGGTAATCGCACCCTGTTTGAAACGGTCATTCAGGTCGAGAAGGTATCGGAAGAGATTGTCATCGGCGAGGACGCCGACAACCTGGACGGCCTGAACTTCCTGTCCGGCAAGACGATGGACTTCGTCAACAAGAAGGCGTTCCAGGGAACGATGCTCGCCCACACCGACGGCGGAGTGCCCAACCTGATCGTGACGATTCCCGACATGACTCCGTATACCTTCGGCTACATGGTCTATTTCTTCGAGAAGGCCTGCGGTGTGAGCGGCTATCTGCTCGGCGTCAATCCCTTCGACCAGCCGGGCGTGGAAGCCTACAAGAAGAACATGTTCGCCCTGCTCGGCAAACCCGGATTCGAGAAGGAAAAAGCGGAGCTGGAAGCCCGCCTGAACAACTGAGGAGCCGCGCTGAACTAGCATGCCGGAAGAACACAAGAAGAACGTACACTTAGGAGCTGCAGTCGGAGCCTGAGTGACGGCATTTTGAAGCAAAGCCTGCCGAACGGAAGAGAAGAGACTCTATCCGGACGGCGGGCTTTTTTTTGACAGATCAGAGCCCTGGCCAAAATGAAATCGGCGCTCGACTGGCCCGGAACTGGAGTGAAGTGGAGAATAGCAGTAATTTATTTCTATTTTAAGGAATATGAAGACTATGCATGAAATAGCATCCGACGAGAAGGGGGCGGGAGCATGGAAGAACGAATCGAGCTCACGCGGGAGGAAGCGCGCCGCTATCTGCTGATCAAGCAGGGGCTGACCGGGGACTGCCGGTTCGCCGGGAAGGAGGGCATCCTCCGCTTCGCTCGGCAAGCGGGCTGCATTCAGTTCGACCCGATCGACGTCTGCGGCAAGAACGCCGAGCTGGTGCTGCAGGCGAGGGTGCCCGATTTCACCAAGAGCATGCTGGACGAGCTGTTGTACGAGGACCGCAAGCTGATCGACTACTTTGACAAGAATCTGGCGATTCTGCCGGTCGAGGATTGGCCGTTTTTCGCCCGCACCCGCGAGGCGTACCGCAACGACACGCGCAGCCGCGAACTGGTCGATCAGGTGAAGGGCGAGGTGCTGGAGGCGGTTCTGGAAAAAGGCAGCGTCTCTTCGAAGGATCTGCAGTTGAAGGAGAGCGTGGATTGGTACTGGAGCCCGACTACCCTGTCGCGGGCGGCGCTGGAGACGCTGTATTTTCGCGGAGAGCTGGTTGTGCACCATAAGAAAGGGACGATCAAGGCCTACGGCGCGGCGGATCGGCTGATCGAGCCCGCATTCCTCACGGCGCCGGACCCGAATGAAACGGAGGAGAGCTACCGGAAGTGGCAGGTGGAACGGCGGATCGGCTCGGTCGGGCTGCTCTGGAACAAGCCGTCCGACGCCTGGCTGGGGATTCGCGGGCTTAAGGGCGGCGCAAGGAACGAAGCCTTTGCCGCGCTCATCGCCGAGGGAAGGATCGTCGAGGCCGCGGTGGAAGGAATCCGCGAGCCGCTCTATCTGCGCAAGGAGGACGTGCCCCTCGCCCGGCAGGCGAAGTCACCGGACAAGCTGAAAAAGCGGGTCGAATTCATCGCTCCGCTGGACAACCTCCTGTGGGACCGGAGGCTGATCAAGTCTGTGTTCGATTTCGAGTACAAGTGGGAAATCTATACGCCGGCCGCCGAGCGGAAATACGGCTATTACGTGCTGCCCGTGCTCTATGGGACCCGGTTTGTCGGGCGGATCGAGCTGGTCGTGAACAGGAAACGGCGGGAGCTGGAGCTGCGGCACTACTGGCCGGAGCCGGGAATCCGCACGGATGCCCGGTTTGACCGGAAGCTTGCGGAGCGCCTCGAGCGCTTCGCCCGGTTTCATCTCTGCGAACGGGTGGCTGCCGTTTGACGCCCCGGCCGTGCCGGAGCGGGGAGGCGGGTCAACGCGGGCTCTGTGCTCCCCGCTTTAGAGCGACTTGATCTTGCGGACGATCTCCACCCGCATCACCTTGAGCTCCCAGACCCGTTCCCGCAGCTCCGCTTCCCGGTCGCGGTTCTTCTCGTCGCGCATCTGGCCGAACAGCTCCAGCATCTTGACGTTGATCTGATCGAACATCCGCCACAGATCCTGGCGCAGGAGCTCCGCCGTCATGGCGCGGAAATCCTCCTCGCGGGCAAGGAAACGCTCCTTCAGCTCGGCCTGCCAATCGGCGTCTCCAATCGATCCGGCATAATTGTAAAGATCGAGATGATCGTTAATCCACGCCCGCTCGTAAACGTCATACATGGATGCTGTCTCCTCCGTCTCTCTAAGGAGCTGCGCTGTACTAACATGCCGGAAGAACACAAGAACTTGCCGGATGAACACAAGAAGAACGTACCCATATCGGCCAGTCAGCGAGTAAATCGAGAAACATTATGGCAGCGCAGCTCCTAAGGTTTATACCGAGTATTATACTAGGAATAGCCGGAAATACAATGGGTTTTTGCAAAAGAAATCGGCGAACCGGCGGAAATTGCAAACTCCGTCGACTCGCCGCCGTCAATGCGTCTCCTGGTTCCACAGCCGGCGCATCTCCTCGCTCGTCGCGAGCAGCTCCGCGAGCGTCCCTTCGGCCTCGATGCGGCCGTCCTTCAAGAGCACGATGCGGTCGGCGCGCTGGAGCACCGCCGGGCGGTGCGAGACGACGAGACACGTCGCCTGCCGCCGCGCGAACAGCCGCTCCCAGAGGAGCTGTTCCGTCTCGACGTCGAGCGCGCTCGACAGGTCGTCGAAGACGAACAGCTCCGGGTCGCGGACGAACATGCGCGCCGCCGCCGTCCGCTGCGCCTGGCCGCCGGATAGCTTCACCCCGCGCGGGCCGATCCGCGTGGCGAGGCCCGCGGCGAGCGCGGCGACATCCTGCTCCATGACGGCGGAGTGGATGGCGGCAGCGAGCTGCTCGGGCGTGACCTCCTGCCCGAGCAGAATGTTGTCCGCGAGCGAGTCGCTGTACAGCCGCGGAGACTGCGGCGTGTAGGCCGACCGCGGCGGGGTGAAGAAAGTGCCGGGATCGCTCACCGCCATCCCGTTCCAGCGGATTTCGCCGCCGTCCTTCGGCAGCAGGCCGAGCAGGGTGCGGATCAAGGTGGTCTTGCCCGCCCCGATGCGGCCGGTGATTACGGTGAACGAGTGGCGCGGCAAGGTCAGGCCGATATCGGCGATTCCCCGGTCGCTGTCGGAATAGCGGTAGGTGAGGCCCTCCACGGTGAGCTCCTGCAGCCGATCCCGAGCCTCCAGCACCGGCGTCGGCGTCGGAACGGCGGGCGGCTCCGCGCTCAAATACAGCGGATGCGCTTCGGTAAGCCGCTCCGGCGGAGCGGTCTGCAGCAGGGACACGAGCCGGTCCTTGGAGACTCCGCACTGCTTGAAGTCGGTGATGAACTTGCCGAAGTTCTGGATGAATTGCGTGACGAAGGTCAGGTAGTAGACGAACAGCGCGAAGTCGCCGATGGTGAACTGGCCGGAGCGCATCTGGCCGGCGGCGAGAATCAGCACGAGCCCCGTTCCCAGGTTCACGGTGTTGGAGAAGATCGAGTCGAGCAGCTGGGTCAGCACTTTGTCCTTCAGCACCGCCTTGCGCCGCTTCTCCCCGAGCTCCTGGAAGCGGCGGATGACCCGTTCCTCCGCGCCGGCGACTTGAATCGCCTGCACGGTGTTGAACATCTCGCTGATCGCGCCGGTCACCTGGCTGGTCGCTTCGCGGCTGGCCGCGCGGTACCGCTGCAGCAGAGTGGTGGCGAGCTGGGCGATGGTGACGACCGCCACCAAGGGCAGGAACACCCAGAGGGTCAGCTCGGCGTTGATCTGAACGAGGATGGCTGCCGCCGCGGCGGCGAAGGCGATCATGCCGAAGGCGTCGACCGACCAGCTGATCGCTTCCTCGACTTGATCCCCGTCGTCGCGGAAGGTGCTGATCGCCTCGCCGGGGGAGACCGGGATCGCTTTCGCCCCCGGCTCCTTGAGAATGTGGCGCAGCAGGTTGTGCCGCAGCAGGGCCCCGATGCGGAAGCGGAAATGCACGTCCGTGACAAAGCCCAAGGCGATGAACAGGCAGCGCGCCAGTGCCGCCGCGATCATCAGCGCGATGATCGCGGGGATGCCGAAGCGGTAGGCGTCTCCCTTCGTCAGGGCGTCGAAGAACATCTTGGTGACGAGCCCCGGCAGCACCGGGGTGAGATACACCATGGTCCAGGCGAACAGGTTGGCGGCATACAGCCAGGGGCGGTAGCGGAACAGCCGCCACAGAAACGAAAAGGTGCTCATTCGGACAGCTCCTCCATTCCGGTTGTCAGGATGCGGCTGAAGCGCGAGCCGGAGGCGCTTGCCAGCGCCGCGCGCGGGCCGTGCTCGACGATGCGCCCGTCTTCGAGGATGAGAATATCGTCGACGCGGCGCACCGTGGCCAGCCGGTGGGCGATGATGATGCAGGTGCGCTCCCGGACGAGGCGGTCGGTGGCGCGGACGATCTTCTGCTCGGTGGCAGGGTCGAGCTTGGAGGAGGCCTCGTCGAGGATGACGACGCCGGGATCCGTCAGGAAGACGCGGGCGAAGGCCAAGAGCTGCGCTTCCCCGGCGGAGAGCCCGCCCCCGTTCGAAGCGAGCGGAGCGTCCAGGCCGAGCGGCAGAGACGAGAGCCAATCTCCCAGGCCGAGCTCGCGGAGGATTTCCTCAATCCGGTTGTCCGGAATCGATTCGTCATAGAAGGTCAGATTGTCGCGGACGGTTCCCTGGAACAGCTCGATTTGCTGGGTGACCATGCCGACATGGCGGCGGAGATCGCCGACCCGGAAATCCCTCAGGTCGCGCCCGTCCAGCGTGATCCTCCCCTCGCGCGGGTCGTGGAACCGCAGGAGCAGCCGGGCCAGCGTCGTCTTGCCGCTGCCGGTGCGGCCGAGCACCCCGAGGGTCTTGCCCCGCTCCAGCGTGAAATCGAGGCCGTTCAGGGTGACGAGCTCCGCCTCGTAGCCGAACACGACCTGCTGGAAGCGGACCTCCGAAGCTCCGGCGGCGGGCGGAACGCCGGAGCCGTCCTCAATCTGCGACCGAACGGCGAGCAGCTCGCCGATGCGGGTGATGCTGGCGTCCGCCTTTTGCAGATCCTCCATCTGGGTACGGATCTGCTCGATCGGGCGGGACAGCTGCTCCGTATAGTAGATAATCATATAGACCGTTCCGAGGGTGATCGCTCCGTGCCGGTACAGCTGGGCGCTGATGGCGAAGGCCACGGCGCTGCCGATGGCAAACAGGACGAGCGAGGTGATCCACATCGCCGCGAAGCCCATGAACGCCTTGAAGCGCAGCGGCAGCCAGCGGCGCATGATGCCGTAGAACCGGTTCATGACGAAGCCGGCGGCTCCGCTCGCCCGAACGTCCTCGGTGCCTTCCAGATGCTCGCCCAGGAAGCCGTAGAATTCGGCGCTGATCGCCCGCACCTTAATCCACAGCGGCGCGGTGAAGCGGCGGACGTACTGCAGGGTGCTGAACGCGGCCGCGACGAAGACGAGCATGACCAGGCCGATCTGCCAGCCCTCGCGAAACAGGAGCGCCAGAATGCCGATGACGAGGGCGAGATTCGCGAGCAGCATGACGGACAGCTTGGAGAAGAAATTGGACAGGGCGTTGATGTCACCGTCCACCCGCTCGATCAGCATGCCCGAGGAATGGCTCTTGTGAAAGCTCGGGTCGAGCCGCAGGCAGTGACTAGCGACATCGGCGCGCAGCCGGTTTGTGGCGGTCCAGCCGATATTCTCGCTGAGATAGGTGGTGACCAGGACGATCAACTGGTACAGGAGCGAGACGCCGATGAACAGGGCGCCGGCATAATAGAGCTGCCGCATTTCCGCACCCGCCTGAGCTGAGTCGATGAAATAGCGGACGATCTGCGGGTTCACGAGCTGCATAGCGATGGAAGCGATCAGCAGGCCGTACAGCATGGCGACGCTCTTCCACTGCGGCTTCAGGTAACCGGAGAGGAGCCCGAGGTAACGGCTTAAGGGAATTTTTATACGATTCATAGGTTGCGCCTTTCGCGAGCGGGTTGGAGTTGATGGAGTTACTTTAGTAGATTCGCCGGCGCGCGTCAACGGACTTTTTCCGTTTACCAGAGCTCTCCCGGCCATTCCCCGGCCCCGCCCGCTTTGCCGGTGCGCGGACCGGCGTGGTACAATTCACATAAAAAGCAAGAAGGAGCATCGGCGCATGCTGGAGAGCTACAAGACGGTCGAGCGGCAGGGTTCGGCGGAGATCGTGATCAAGAAATCCCGGTTTATCGGGCACGCCCGGCCCGCTCGGACGGAAGAGGAAGCGCTCCGTTTCATCGCGGAGGTCAAGAAGGAGCACAGCGCCGCCACGCACAACTGCTTCGCTTATGTGATCGGGGAACGGGATGAATGGCAGAAGCAGTCCGATGACGGCGAGCCGAGCGGAACGGCGGGCAAGCCGATTCTCGAGGTGATCAAAAACCAGGGCCTCAAGGATGTCGCGGTGGTGGTAACCCGCTATTTCGGGGGAATCCTGCTCGGCGCGGGCGGGCTCATCCGGGCTTTTGCGGACGGGGCCGCAACCGGGCTGGCAGCGGCGCATCCGGTCCTGCAGGTGCTGCATCGGGACGTGTATCTGGAAATCGATTATACTTGGCTCGGCAAGGTGGAGCACGAGCTTCGCCTGCGGGGGACGCTCCTCGGCGAGACGCTGTTCACGGACAAGGTGACCCTGCACTGCCAGCCGCCCGCTGTAACGGCGGAACAATTTGCCTCCTGGCTGACGGACATCACGAGCGGCCAGGGATTGGTTTCGCTGGGTACAGAGCATTATCTTGCGCAGGAGATCTCTGTCGGAACCGAGCCTGCCCCATAAGCTAGAGCAACGGCAGCCGCCCCCAGAGGGCGGTTGCTTTCGTATGGGTCGCAAGGCCTGATGGGCTGGTTCTGTCGGCAGGGAGGAAAGTCGAAAGAGGAGTTTTTTGACAGAAAAAGTTGGTAAATAATAGTAGTAGTGACAGGAGGGATATTGTATCATGGATAAGGTGGCAGGTTGTCTCCCCAATCGGGCAGCCTAGCGTATGGCCGAACGAACCGGACTTTCTCCTGAGAGCTCCAGGTTCATTTTTCAGTGAAAGGATAATCAGATGGAACAGGGAGAGAGTCGTCAACGAATGTCCGAAAAAAAAACGGAGCTATCGCTCAATCTGTTGACCATAAAACCGGACGCAAGACCGTCTTCCGTTCCGCTTGATCGACTCCCTGACGCTGATTGCGGCGAGCGAGAGGAACTGGAGAACAGGCTTCGGGAAATGGAACAATTGAACCGCGAACTCACGAGCCGCCTCAGCGAACGGGAAGAGGAGAGGGAGAAGCTCGTCCGCCGGAACGAGGAGCTGAGCGCGAGAGAAGAGAAGCTCGCCAAGGTGAACGACCGGGCGCGCCTGAAGCTGAAGGAATGGCTGCAGCGATACGAGGACTGGAACGAGTGGACGCGGCATGCCCGGATCGGCAGCCTGTTCCTGGACATGAGGCTCCGGGTCAGGCAGTTCAATTCCCAGATCACCCACGAGGTTCAGCTGAATCCGGAGGATGTCGGCCGGCCGCTTGGCGAGCTTGTCTTCAAGCTGAATGTGGATGGGCTATACGAGGATATTCTCCGGGTGGCAGATACCCTGATCCCGCTGGAGCGGGAGCTGTTCAGCCGCAGCGGGCGCTGGTACAGCCTCGTCGTCTACCCTAACGGCATGCGGGAAGAGGAGCTCCGGGGGATCGTCGTGACCTTGACCGAGATCACTGAATTCAAGCAGGTGACGGCGGAACTGCAAAAGCTGTCCTACGCCATCGAGCAGAACCACAGCATCATCACCATTACCGATCCTGCGGGAACGATCGAATACGTCAATCAGAAATTCACGGAGCACACCGGCTACTCGCCGGAGGAAGTCCGCGGGCGCTCGATTGCCGCCCTGCATCCGGAAGAGATCGACGGGATCCCCTTTCGGGAGATTTGGGAACAGGTGAAGGGCGACAGCCGCTGGGCGGGCGAGATCGAGATGGGCACACGGGACGGGGAAAGGTTCTGGGAAGGGGCGACCCTGCTGCCGATCAAAAACCCGGAGGGCGAGATCATCCATGTGCTGAAGATGTCCCAGAACATCACCGAGCACAAGACGGCGGAGGAGCTGCTGCGCAAATCCGAGATGCTGTCGGCGATGGGCCAGCTGGCTGCGGGTGTGGCCCACGAGATTCGCAATCCGCTGACCGCCCTGATGGGTTTTACGAAGCTGCTGGAGAGAGGGATGACCAACAAGGCCTACACCCGGATCATGACCGAAGAGTTGGAGCGGATCGAGACCATCATCAATGAATTTCTCGTGCTGGCGAAGCCGCAGGTATGGCCCTTCCAGAAGAAAAAGGTGGACGAGATTCTGCGGGATGTGCTCATGCTGCTAGAGCCGGAGGCCCACCTCGGCAATGTGGAGTTCATCACCTCCTTCGATCCCGACCTGCGGCCGGTCTCCTGTGTGGAGAACCAGCTGAAGCAGGTGTTCCTCAACATCCTCAAGAACAGCCTGGAGGCGGTTTCGGTCGGCGGCGTCATCCGCGTGGAGGCGGGCATGGCTCCCGACGGTCAGGTATGCGTGCGCATCGCCGACAACGGCTGCGGCATTCCCGAGGAGAAGCTGGCACGCTTGGGCGAGCCGTTCTATTCCACCAAGGAGAAGGGGACCGGACTCGGCCTCATGGCCAGCTTCAAGATCGTCGAGAACCATCGCGGCAGCTACTCCGTCGAAAGCGAGCCGGGCTTCGGCACGGTTGTGGAAATTCGCCTGCCCCTCGACCGGCAGCTATGACGACCTGGTGGAATTGTACGAGCACGTGATGTCAAAGCCGGCCTTCAGCGTCAGCGAGATCGATGCGATCGTTCAGGAGCTGGGCCGTTTGCGCGGATAAGCCCGGGGCGGCGAGACGGCGGCGTCGATCTGTTCCAGCAGAAGCTGGAGCTTGGCCAGGATGCGCTTGATCGGAACCTCGTTCCGGCTGCCGGCCAGGATGTAATCGTAATGCTCCGATATGTACCAGAGCGTCCTAAGCAGCAGCTCATCGGTCAAGGCGAGCGCTCCCTGGTCGGCCGCATAGCGCAGCAGGCTGAAATCGTAGCCCGGGCTTTTGGCGGGTAGGGAGTTTCGCTGCTTCCTATAATAGGCTTCAAGGAATAATCGTGCCGAACGGGCGGCGTAGGACAGGCTTTGTTTCGGCATATGCTGGTCGGCGAAGGATAGAGCGGTTTCCAGATGCAAGCGGGACTCACGCATGAGCTGTTCCGGCGAGGCTGGGCCTTCCGGCTGACAATCGGGCACGACCGGGAACTCCTTTCGTAGACAGATATCCCCATTATACATAAAGATGGGACTTATTAATATCTTTTTCTATGATTATAATACCTAATTACCTATTCTTCCTGTTTGCCTTCTTCTCTACACTTTCACTAGTGGGGTGTAGATGATGCAGAAGGATGTTTTGAAGCTTGTCGGTCACCGAGTGAGGGATCTGCGCAAGGAACGGGGCTGGTCCCAGGAGGTTCTCGGGGAAAAGGGAGGCTTCCACTACTCTTATATCGGCCAGATTGAGCGCGGCGAGAAGAACGTGTCGCTGCTCAATCTCGTGAAGATCGCGGATGCGCTCTCTGTCAATGTCACGCAGCTCTTCGCCTATCTGGACGACGAGGAGAAGTATACGGAATCGGAGGCCGATCTGCAGGAGATCGTTCGGACTCTGCGGACGAAGAAGCCGCATCAGGTGCGGTTGGCCCGGAATGTGGTCAGGGAATTGGTAAACGATATCTATGAGGTATAAAAAAACGCCCGGCGCGGATCAAGCGCCGGGCGTTTTGCCTTCGAATTTTCAGAAAGGATAAATGCTGCTGAATCCTTTCTTGGTTCCATACCTCGCTCGACGCCCCCGAGAAGATGCTCTGAACGGCAAGGGCCGCACGAAGCTCCTCCCAACAGTCCCGTTTCGTGTGTCTGAGACCGAAACCGATATAGAGGTAAAAATACCCGTTATTCTGAGACCAATAAGCTGTTGCGGCCAAACAACGGTAAAAATTACCGCTAATTTGCCATGGCGATATAAATTTGCCAAGGACTGCAAGAATAGCGGTAAAAACTCCTTCTATTATGGTGCGCAGGAGGGTACTGGGCCAAATAGCGGGAGAAATTCCTCCTATTTCTACCGGGTGGTCACGAATGAGTCGGAGTTCCGGTTCTAGCCTTGCGCAAGGTCTGGCAATCCCGCCAAAACCTGATTTTGTACAGGCTTGATTGCGGAGTGAGAGTCTGTCGTGAGGCTTAGGCTGAACGAATGCCGGGGTGTTCTGCGTGCCCGGCTTTCGTGTTGCCGATGGTTGATTCCTGACATAACGGGGAGAAAGCATTGGCAGCGGACGCAACGGTCTGAATTCTTCTGCCGCAAAGCCGGACATCAACGAATGGCTTTTTCCCTTGGCTGTCCTAGCGAACCGTACAAACGCTAAATCGGGGGAAATAGCTCTTTGGAAAATGTATTGCAGGCGATCGCGCTCAGGAGAAGGCGCGGGCGAGCCGCTGCACCGCTTCATCCCCGGCGTAGCGGGAGCGGGCAACGGCGGCCGCCCGGGCAGCCAGCTCGGGATGCTCTCCGCGCGAAGCCGCGAGCAGGCTGCACAGGCGGAGGAAGCGGTCGCGGGGAAGAGCGACGGCGTAATCGCCGATCAGGTACTCGCAGGCGCCGAGGTTGCTCCGCGAGCGCAGGGCTGCGCTGGCCACATTGGTCATGAGCTCGGGCCCGTAGGGCAGCCGCTCGATGTCCCCGCGGAAGCGCAGCGCGTAATCGAGCGTTTTCTCGCGGATCAGCGCCCGGTTCACCTTGGACACCTCCCACAGATAGCGGGCGAACAGCTTGCTGAATTTGTGCGGGACGACGCTCTCCAGCTCCAGGTCCATGTCCTTGCGCAGAACGAAGTGGTCGAGGCAGATGATCTTGTTGTAGCGAATCCGGTCTGTCAGGAGGAACTCGCCGATTTCCCGCAGCTTTTCATAGCAATCCAGGTACCGGTCGGCATCGTAGTCCGCCTCCGCCGCCTTCTCGTCCGCGTCCAGTCCGCGGGCGATCTGCTCGGTTTGGTCGAGGAGCAGCCGGTGCAGGCGGTAGGGAGCGAAGGTGGACGAATAGCGGCGCAGGAGGAGCGCGCAACCCGTCAGGAGGCCCGCGCCCAGTATGGCGGCGATCGCCTTCTCCAGCGGGTTCGGCGAGAGATAGACCGCTGCGACCGCGGCGGCGGCGAGTATGGCGGCCTCCAGCAAGACGCGCAGCCGGGCTTTGCCGGCGCCCATCCGGGAGAGCGGCCGCAGAGTCCCGCTGCGCCCGCAGGACGAGCAAGCGGCGCCTCTGAGCGAGGTGACGGAGCCGCATTTGCGGCAATAGCGCAGGCGCTCGAAGCGGTGCGCCGTCACATAGGGCTTGCTGAAGCGGGCGGCCAGCTTGCCGTTCATTCGGGCCCCCTCCCCGCGTTCAGGCGTTCGACCAGCTCCGCATCCATGACGGCGGGCGGCGGGGTGGTCCGCATGCGGCGTCTCAGGCGCATCGCTTTGGCGAGCAGATATAGGCCGACGCACGCAAGCAGCAGGTAAGGGGGCCAGGCTTCCGCGGCCATGTGCCAGTATTCCTTCATCCATTGGCGAGCGCGGGCAAGTTCCCGGCTCTCCCTCCCATTCTACAAAGGTATGGAAATTTGCATAGGGGAACGGTATGATTACGGTAAGTCCGCCTGCAGGCGGAATTTTGTAATCCGTGAATTCTTCCATTAGAATGAAAGAGAATGCGGTTCCCGGAACAGCCGCTTGCGGGAATTCCCCCGTAGGCTCATTTTACTATCAGTCCGGGCGCTTGAACAGGGCGAGACCCTAGCGAAGCGCCCTTGCCAAAAAGGAGTCCCAACGTGAAGACTGCCAATCGATCATTGACCGCTCTGGCGGCGATTCTCCTGACCGCCGCCTTTTTGCTGAATCCTTTCCTCGCCTCCACCGCCCGGGCCGCCGACACGGACGAGAAGCTGGACGCCGTGCTCGCGATCGACGTGAGCAATTCCATGGCCGAGAGCGACCGGGGCAAGGTCGCGAACGAAGCGATGAAGATGTTCATCGACATGACCTCGGTCGCGGGAGACAAGATTGGGATCCTCGCCTATACGGACCAGATCGTGCGGGAGAAGGCGCTTCTCGCGGTGAAGAATGCGCAGGACAAACAGGACCTGAAGGATTTCGTCGATCAGCTCTCCCGCGGGGCGTATACGGACATCGCGGTAGGGGTCAAGGAATCCGTCAAAATTCTCGAAGCCGATATGACGTCGGGACATCGCCCGATGATCGTACTTCTCGCCGACGGCAACAATTCTCTGAACAAGGGCCGAACCGAGGAAGAATCCGACAAGGAGCTTTCGGCAGCCGTGCAAGAAGCGCGCCAGAAGGGCATCCACATCTACACCATCGGGCTGAACGCCGACGGCAAGCTGAACAAGGCGGTGCTCGACCGGATTTCGTCCGAGACCGGCGGCAAGACCTTCGTCACGGATACGGCGGCCACGCTGCCGAAGATCCTGAGCGAGATCTTTGCCAGCGAGCTTAGGCTCAAGGTTGTTCCGCTGCAGAGCATGACAGGGAACGGGCAGTATCAGGACGTGACGGTGTCCATTCCGAACGCCAACGTGCTGGAAGCGAATATCTCCATCGTATCCGATCAGCCGGTGAATGTGAAGCTGTCCGACCCGGCGGGCAAGGCGGTGCCGGTGCCGGGCGGCGGCGCGATTTACACCCGCTCCGCGTCCTATTCGCTGCTCAAGCTGACCAAGCCGGCGGCGGGCGATTGGAAGCTTGCGGTCAAGGGCGCAAGCCGCGACAAAATCGACATCAGCCTCGTCTTTAACTATGACATACGCGTGTTCATGAATCCGCTCGCCGCGCAGGGCAGCTACAAGCAGGGAGACCGGGTAGCCATCGCCGCGCATTTGGAAGCCGGAGGGAATCCGCTCGCCGATCCGGCGCTGCTGAATGCGGCGAAAGCGACTCTGGTGGCGACGGATGCCGATTCGAAAAAAGAGACGACCCTGCCGCTCGCCTTGAGCAAAGCGGAATATTCGGGCGTCTGGGAGGTTCCCGAGAGCCGCCGCTATGATGTCAAGGTGCGGGTTGAGGGGCCCGGCTTCGTGCGCGAGAGCGAAGCGGTGACCGTGGATGCGGCGAAGGGACCCGCGACGGCCGCTCCTTCGCCGTCCGCCTCCCCGGCCGCAGTCCCGGAGCCCGCGCCGGAGAAGAAACCTTTTCCCTGGACAACCGTACTTCTCAGTGGACTCCTTGCGCTTCTCGCGATCGCGGCCCTGCTCGTCCTGTTCTCCCGGATGAGGAAGGCGAACCGCGGCTTCTTCGGTCAGCTGGTGGTCGAGATTCGGGACGAGAACACCGGCGAGCGGCTCAGCCCGCAATACCGCAAGCTGAATGCCTTCAAGGGCCGCTTCCGCCTGCACCAGCTGCTGCAGCTCGCTCCGGAGTATGCCGAGACCGACAAGATTTATTTTGAGCCGGGCAAGGAAGATACGCTCGTGCTCTACAACCGCTCCGGCTGCCGGATCGAGAGGTCGGGCCGGGCGGTGGAAGCGGCGAAGGGAATCGAGCTGCGCAAGAACGACCGCGTTCGCATCCTTTTGCAAAATGTCAATAAATCGATTCAGCTTGAGTACATTTAAGCGAGGGCGCCGGTGAACCAAGCCGGGCGCTCCGGCCAGGAGGCTTAGACCCTATGAAAGCTTTGGTCCGCGAACATATCCAGCAGCTCGACGTCTCGCTCGGCGGCGGCATCGTCTCGGAGAAGATCCGGGTGGACACGATCGACAACCCGATGCTCGTCATCGGGCTCGGCGGAACGGGCATCGACGCCCTGCTCCGGCTGAAATACCAGATCAACCGGCGCTTCCGGCTGCCGAACGATCCGCTCTCCAAGAAGAAGCGAGAGAAGCCGGACAACATTGAATTCATCGGCTTCGAGACGAACGAGGGCGAGCTGCAGAAGAAATACAAGGGCATCGGGCTCGATCCGCTGACGGAATTCGTCCTGCTGTCGAACGCCGAGATCGGCAGCCTGCTGCAGAACCGCAGCGTCCTGGAGCCGTACATCACGGAGTGGCTGTCTCCGGAGATCATCGTCACCGACGGGGTGGGCGGCGCCTCCGGCAACCGCCAGACCGGCCGGTTGCTGCTGTTCACCAAGATCGTCCAGGTCGTGCAGACCATCGAGAAGAAGATCAAGACGCTGACCGAGGGCACCAACAAGAAGCTGATGGTGTTCCTGCTCACGGGCTTAAGCGGCGGAACGGGCAGCGGCGGCTTCCTCGACATCGCCTACATCGTCCGCGGCTTGATGGAGCGGGAATACGCCGATGCGGGCGTCGACAAGGTGAGCCTGCTCGGCTACCTGTTCATGCCCGACGTGAACCTGGCGAACAAGAGCCTGACCGACCACACCCGCGAGTACATCAAGAAAAACGGCTACGCCGCCCTGAAGGAGCTCGACTACTGGATGAACGCCGACGAGCGCGGCGAGCGCTTCAAGCAGCGCTACGGCAACATCCTCAACGTCAACTCGCCGCTGCCGCCGTTCAACCTCACCCATCTGATCTCGGCGACGAACCTGGACGGCCGGCTTCTGGAGAACGCCTACGATTACTGCATGAACGTCACCGCCGAGAACATCACCAACTTCATGGCGATGGAGGAGAAGCAGTCCGGCGAGGAGTTCGCCATCCACGACTACATCAGCAACATCCGCAGCAACATCAACCAGATGGCGAAGCCCTATGCCGCCAATTACCAATACAACATCATCGGAGCTTCGTCGGCCGTCCTGCCGATTGAGGAGATGACTACCTATCTGGCCTATCGGCTGTTCCGCAAGATGGAGACGATGTTCCAGGCGGCTCCCTCCCGCGAGGACGTGGAAAAGGCGGCCCACAAGCTGGGCATGGACCCGGACGCCGTCCACCGCGAGTTCCTGAAGCGGGTGCCGGACCCGATTCCCGGCTATCAGAACAGCGAGCGGCTCAGCTACGCGAACGTCGTCAAGCTGCAGGCCGTGAGCCTCGATACCGAGCTGGAGCAGCAGTTTCTCGCCCGCGCCCGCGAAGAGTACATCAAGGCGCGCCGCCAGCTGCCCGGCGAGCTGGTCGACCGCTTCACCGAGGAGATCCGGCGGATTTTCCTGAGTCCGGAGCAGGGACCGTTCTACGCCAACCGGCTGATCTATACGAATAAGGGAGCGAGCCTGCTCGAGCTCATCCGCTCTTACATCGAAGCTTTGCGGGAATCCCTCTACCGCATTCCCCAGGATATCGAGGCGGCGAAGGCCGCTTCCGAGCAACGGCTGGGCGATGCGCGGGACGCCTTCATCTCCAAGGAGAAGAAGAAGGACCTGTATATCGAGGCGAAAATCCAGGAATACGAGCTCTACTCCGACCGCGAGCGGATGGAGCAGATGGTCGATTTTTACGAGGACCTGTACCGCGTCCTGAACGACCAGAATTCCCGCATCTACTCGGTGTTCACCGAGCTGCTGAACGCCCTGAACGTCATCTTCGAGAAGAACGGGCACATTCTCGCCGAGGGCGAGGAGAACGTCGACCACAAGGGCAACCGCACCTACTACTGGAATATCGTCGGCGTGCCGGATGTCGAGCGGGTGATCAGCGGCATCATGGAGGAAAAGAACGTCCAGGATCTGATCCGTGACTTCACGGCGGAGCTCCTGAACAAGTCGGCGAGCTGGATCAAGGATTCGGAGGTTGATGTGGTCGGCTCGATCTCGGAGTTCATGACCGACCAGTTCGGCGACCTCATCACCAAGTCGATGGAAGACTTCCTCCTGATCAAGTACGGCAAGGACGAGTCGATCGAGAGCATCATGGAGAAGATCATCGCCAAGCGGCTCAACGAGGAGGCCGTTCCGGTGTTCCACCTGAGCAACAGCTCGGGCAGCTTCCATTTCCCTTCCTACGGCTTTGTGTCGGTGCCGGTGAAGGCGCCGAACATCTACAAGGGCATCAAGAACTTTGAAGCCCACTCCGTGGGCAACTCCCGTTTCACCGTCAAGGAGAGCGAAGTGAAGAACCGCATCTTCTGGCTGAATACGAAGAACGGCGTGCCGCTCTTCTCCTACGCTCCGCTGAAGAGCTATGAAGAGAGCTATGAGAAGACGATTCTGCTGCCGGAGGGCACGGGCCGACACCTGGTGCAGACCGACAAGGTCAACTGGGTGAACCTGCCGTCTCCGATCCCGGAGAAATCCTGGGGGGACACCTACGAGAACGGCCGGGTGCACCAGTTGAACACGGCGGTCCGCGCCCTGTTCGCGGAAGCGGAGCGGCGGCGGATCATCCGCGAGAAATCGGCCGAATCGAATACTTCGGCCCGCTTCGAATGCATCCTGACGGTACCCTTCGATGCGGAGGCCTTCCTCTCCCGCTTCGATCTCCAGCTCACCGGCGGCAAGCCGAACCTGGGCGAGGTCAAGAGGGCGGCGGCCGAGCTGAAGGAGCTGGCCGACGGCGGGCTCGAACGCGCGGGTAGCCGCGAGATCTTCGGCAGCGTCAACCGGGAGCTCGCGATCGACAACTTCATCCGCTATCCGGGGCTCTGCGAAGAGGTGCGGCGGGAGATCGCCAAGTACGAGCGGATCGAGGCGGAGATCGGCCGGCTGAACGCGGTGATCGCAGCGCATCAGGACGAGGAGAAATGGCTGAACCTGTTCATCGAGGCGATGTACACGGGCACCGTCGCCAAGAAGGGCGCCCAGTACGTTTACGATCACGACACCGAAGAGGAGGCCTGGGAACCGCTCGTCAACCTGCTCCGAGTGAACCGGTTCGTCGATTACGCGATCTACGAGAAGCTGCGCTCGCTCGACGCCAAGAGGGTGGCCGTGTTCGAGCGCAAGGCGGCCCGACGCAGCGAGAAGCTGACCTCGTCTGCCGCTGTGGAGCAGCTCATCACTCAGCTTGAGGTGATGGCGGCCGGCTTCCAGGAGGCGAAGGAGGCGCTCGATTTCGACCGGGCGGAGCTCGTGAACGGGGAGGAGATGTACCGTTTCTACCGCCTCGCCGCCGCCAGAGTGAACGACATTTGGAAGACCATCAAGTAAGCCGCGACCCGCGGCCGCCGCGTGGCCGGGCTCACAAGGCCCGGCCTTGCCGGTTCCTGCTGCTTGCTGCTTGCTCCGCTGGCTCCTGGAGGATGTGCATAAGCCGATGCGCGAACGGTTACGGGATTTTCTATACGAGTACGACAACGAGGCGGACAACGCCGCCGCCGAAGCGGATGAGCAGCGCAGCCTCTACTCCCCGCTCGTCTTCCTGTTCATCGGGGACCGGGCGGGCGCAGCGCTGCGCGCGGTTCACCGGCGGATGGCGCGGGGATGCGCGAACAGCCCGGCGATCGTCTATCTGCATATTTGCCGCGATGAGCCTGTCGACGGGCTGGCGGGAGTTCTGTCGTTCCGCCTGGGCGGCGATGGCGAACCGGACCGCCGGGAGGCCCGGCCCGAGACGCACCGGCGCTTTCGCGCGGACGCGGATGGGCTCGCCGAGCTCAACCGCCTGTTCCGCCGGGCGGGCAACCGGCTGGCCGAGAACGGTCGACAGTTCAGCAGCTTCGAGCGGCTGAGCCTGGCGGTGGTCACGCGGGCGGACGATCCGGCGAACGTGCTGCTGCCGGAGGCGGTGCTGCTGGCCCGCGGCATATTGGGCGAGTCCTTCAAGTTTATTCAGACGGATCTCTACACCCTACTGGCGGAAGGGGAAGCGGGCGACGATTTCGCCTATTCTTCCTCCCTCGGCTTAAGCTTCCTGGCGGAGCTGGAAGGCTGCCAGTCGCGGAGCTTCCGCATGAGCGAGCCGCTGCTTCTGACCCGGGACGGCTACGCGCTCTCCGCCCGGCACGGTCCGGCTCCGCTCTTCGATCTCGTCTATCTGCTCTCCGACAAGGACGAGGCAGGACTCTTGGCGCCGGACGGGCTGCGCAAGGCGTATGCCGCTATCAGCAGCCTGACGCTGCTCAAGAACCGCCGCACCGTGCATGAATTCGACCGGGAGAGCGGGCTGTACAACAATCTGCAGTACAAGCAGAGCATCATGAGCCCCGCCGTCCCGGAGAACGTCTATTCCTCGGCGGGCTACGCCGAGGTGAGGAGGCCGAACGCGGCGATCGCCGTCACCGTACTTGCGCAGTTTTTCCGCGGTTTCCGCGAGCGGCTCACGGAAGCCGGCCGCATTCCGCCGGCGGAGGCCGCCGAGCTCTTCGGCCTGGACGCGCCTTCCGTGGCCCGCCGGGCGCTCGCCCTGCTGCCTCCGGAAGACGCGCTCGCCGAGCTGCATGCGCTCTTGTCCCGCGGCGCCGGCCTCGCCGAGCTGCAGCGGCTGAGCCTGCGGCAAGCCGCAGAGCTGCTCTATGGCGGCAACGACGCCGCGTTCTTCTCCGCGCACTTTGCAGCGGCGGCGCAGGAGGCGCTGCGCTCCCTGCCGCTCGCGGAGGAGACGGAGCGCCGCCTGAAGGACCTGCTGAAGCCGCCTTGCAGCTTCTTCTCCGTCTATCAATGGACGCATCCGCGGAACGAATCCGGGCTGTTCCGGGAGATTCACCGGCAAGAGTCCGAGACGGAGCGCCAGCTGGCCGATGCCAGGGAGGAGCTGCGGGCGGTTCTGGACGAACGGGCCGACCGGCTTCCGGCCGGAGGATTGCTCGCAGGCATCCGCCTGCGCAACTTCCGCCGGGCTCTGCTCGACGCCATCTATCCGCTCCGCTATCGGATTCTCGAGCTGGAGACGAGGCAGCTTCTCCTCCGCCGCTGGGAGGAGGTTCTCACCCGGTTGCATCAACGCTCTTCCCGGCAGGTCGAGCAGATGGAGGAGCTCGCCGGTCTCCTCGATGAGGGTGTGCGGGAATTCGCCGGCAACCACGGTGACGATTTGAACCGCAACATCCCCGAATATTACGGCCCGCAGACGAAGCGCATCGTCCAGAGCCTGATCGCCCGGCGGGGGTCGGATTTCTATTTCGACAGCCGGTTCTTCGGAAACGTCGGCGAGCTATTGGACGAGGGCACACAGGCGCTGCTCGACCGCCTGATCGCGATTTGCCGCAGCGAGGTGTTCACGGATGAGGCATTCCGCCAGTCGTTCGAGGAAGAGCTGCTGGAGCGGGCCAATGTCACGGTCCGGTTCGAGGAACAGGATTTGATTCTTCCGAAGGAAGAGCTGTTCCGCGATCTCTATGAGCGGTTGGAGAGCGGGGCGGCGGTCCGCATCGCCCTGTTCCATTACACCCAGAAGCACCGCTATGAAGAAAAATATTTTTTCGGCGATTACGAGAGTGAGTTTATCCGCTACTCCTTCGGCCTCGACGAGGGGAGCCGGGCGTATCAGCTCGGTTGCGTCCACGAGCGGAAGGCGAGCGGTATCGACAAGCTGGCGATCATGGGCGGCTTTCGGCTGGCGGACACGATCTACGCCCGCAATGCCGGCAAGTATTACCGCACTTATGTGCAGAACGGCTTTCGTTTCCATCCCGAGGGACGGGAACCGGCGCTCTCCGCGATCGTCCCGGTCGGCGGCGGGAACGAATCGCCGGGTACAGCGGAAACCGGACCGGCGGGCAGCCGCACAGGACAGGGGGATTAGGTGATGGCACGGCGCAAATTCAGCTTGCTGTTGTTTTTGTTCAGCCTGATCGGAGGTACGGTCGGCTTCGCCGCCGGGGAGCTTCTGCTGGCCCGGTTCGGTTCCGATTGGCCAAACGTTTGGCTGATGGCTCTCTACTTCGGCATCCTGGGCCTGGCTACGGTCTTCTTCTGCCTGCTCGCGGAGACCATTTCTCCCGAGCTCGCGGGCCAGGGCTGGCGGCTGCGCTATTCCGCCACCGGCTGGAAGCTGCTCGTCCCCGCTGCCTTCGCGCTGCTGTTCGCTGCGGGAGCGCTGTTCCAGCTGCTCTACGGCTTCGGCCTCGGCAAGCACCAGCCGGCGCAGGACATCGTGCTCGTGATCGACAAGTCGGAGAGCATGCTGCAGACGGACCCCGGCCGCGAGAGCGTAACGGCGGCGCAGAAGCTGATCCGCCGCATGGACTCCCGCAAGCAGGCGGCGGTCATATTGTTCAACGAGCAGCCGGAGCTCCTGCAGCCGCTCGCGCCGCTCAGCACGGCCGAGGACCGGGAAGCGGCGGCGAAGCGGCTCGACGGCTACCATGCCGCCGGGCAGACGGACATCGCGAAGGCGCTGGCGATGGCCATCGACCAGCTCGACGCCCGGACGAATCCGCGCAAGAGCATGGTCATCCTCATCTCGGACGGCTACAGCGACGTTGACCTGGCTGCCGCGACCGCTCCCTACATCAGCCAGGGGATCGCGATCCAGACCGTCGGCATGAACAATACCAATTCCGATGCCAAAGGGCTCCTGCAGGGGCTCGCCGAGCGCACGGGCGGCAGCTACCACGGGATCGAACACGCGAGCGAGCTGTCGGGCGTGTTCACGAAGATCTATGACCTGAACCGCGGCTGGCACCTGATGGGCGAGCGTTCGGAAGCAGGCGGCGACAGCCCGTATTACCGGTACCTGCGCGTGTTCCTCCTGGCCTGCATCGGAGCGCTCATGGGCATCGCGCTCGGCATCGTGTTCGACAACCGCCATCTGGCGAAGAGCTTCGGCATCGGCGGCGCCGTCGCCGGCTTCCTGGCGGGAGCGGTGGTGGAATTCTGGATGGGGCTCGGCTTCGCTACGGGCCTCGGGCGGTTCTTCGGCGATCTGTTGCTGGCCGCCGTGCTGGCTCTGTCGCCGCTGATCGTTCCGGTCAAGCCGCCGGGCTCGCTCGGCAGCGCGGCTTCCCTCGACCGGTCCGCGCGCCGGCCTGCGGACGGGCCGGGCCGCCGGGATAGCGGCAGCGGAAGTTTTGACAGAAGGTGATGGGAATGAACGAATGGAAATGGATGCAGGAGGTTCCGCCCGAGCGGAGAGTCTTCGGAGCAACCTGCCGGGTCCAGGACCGGTCCGGCATCCTGACCTGGAATTGGCCGTCCGGCATCGCTTTTGTCTATATCTATGGCTATGTTCCCGGGGAAGAACGGGAAGCTGCCGCAAGTTTCGCCACAGATTCCGTCGCAAGTTTCGCCGCAAGTTCCGCAGCAGAATCCGCAGCAGGTTCGGTCCCAGGTTCCGCTACAGATTCCCCCGCAGGTTCCGCTGCCGACTTCGTTCGGTCGAGCCGGATCCTTCCGCCGCGCGAGCGGCTGAAGCTCTACACCCGCGAGGAATACAAAGCGAAGGGCGGCTATGCGGAATGGCTTGACCGCTACGGCGTGTATGCCTACCGCGTCTATCCAGCCGTGCGTCAGGACGGCGCCATCCTCGTCTACGCCCAGGAGGACGAGGGCAACGAGGCGTTCTTCAACATGGGGAAGGCGGAGATCCGCTGCTCCATCAAATACCGGTCCGGTTGGTTCGCCAAGGGCAAGACGGTGCGGATGACGCTGACGGCGGAGGTGCCCGTCCCGAAGGAAGCGCTCTGCTACGTCAAGAAGAGCGGAGGGGTCCCGCAGCATGTCCGGGACGGCACCGCCTATCCGCTGCTCTCCGATCTGCAGCCGGGGGTGAATCCGCTTCCGGAGATCGACATCGGGCGTGACGATGCGGTCCGCTTCTTCTTCACCGACGGCAAAAGGTACGGGGAGCGCTTCGAGCTGATACACGCCTGAAGCCCGAACCGAACCGCGCGCATGAACACGATCAACGACAAAGCGCGAAAATCCACAAAGGAGGTAGACCCATGCTGAAGGCGCTGAAGGGCTTGTTCCAGAAAGCTCCGGTCAAAGTCAAGCCACCTTATTACGATATCGTCTGCCCTTACTGCTTCAGCAAGTTCCACCCGGGCGAGGTGTTGTTCCGGGCTGCCCACGACAAGGAAGGCGATCCGGAATACCGACTGCAGGAGGACGAGGAGCTGGACCGGTACCGGGCCAAATTCAATCTCGATTCGGCGGGAGACATCGAGGCGGTGATTTCCCCGTCCTCCATACCGGAGGAGAACAAAACCTATGTGGACCAGGTGCTGGTCGGCATCATCGACAGGCACGGAGAGCAGACGCGCCGGCGCATCTGTCCCCGCTGCCACAATGAGCTGCCGATCTCGGCCGGCAAGGTTCCGAGCAACATCATCTCCATCATCGGAGCCACCTCGGTGGGCAAATCCGTCTACATGACCTCTCTCATCCATACGCTGCAGCGGGTGACCGCCGCCAACTTCGGAGCGGCCTGCATCCCGATGAACGCGGACATCAGCCGCCGCTTCCGCACGTATTACGAGGAGCCGATCTTCGAGCAGGGGCGGATGCTCGGCGCCACGCAGAAGATTGAGAAGATGGAGCCGTTCATCTTCAATTTCGTGTTCAAGGACGAGAGCCTCTCTCCGCTTACGCTCGTGTTCTTCGACGTGGCGGGCGAGGGAATGACCGACCGCAACTACCTCGACATCTACGCGGCGCATATCCAGAATTCCGCCGGCATCCTCTTCATGGTCGATCCGCTGCAGATCCGCACCATCCGCGACCGGCTGCTGCTCGCGCTGGGAGAGGAGAGCGGTGATCTCGCTGCCCGCCATGCGGAGCCGCGCGACGTCATCATCACGCTGTTCGAGAACTTTATCGGCCACAACGAGAAGTCCAAGACCGACATTCCCACCGCCATCGTGCTGACGAAGAGCGACATGCTCCAGTATCTGAAGGAGGAGGACGGCGATTACATCGACACGAACAGCAACGTTTTCCGCAATGTCGTTCATTCCGGCTTCCTGAACCTCGCCGAGTTCTCCAACATCGACGGCGAGATTCGCCGCTTCCTGGAAAAGGTGGACCGCCCGTTCAAGGATGCGGTGGATGTCTATTTTACCAACACGGCGTATTTCGCGGTCTCGGCGCTCGGCAGCAACCCGGTGAACCGACAGGTGGAAGGGGTCGTCTCGCCGATCCGCGTAGACGAGCCCTTCGTCTGGCTGCTGCACAAGCTCGATTACATCGAGGGGAGAGAGCGCTGATGGCTGAGGAGCTGATCGAGCAGCATTATTACACCCGGGGGCGGGAGGGGCTATTTCAGCGAGGAGAGGGCTTCGACACCGTGGCCAAATCGTCGGGCCTCGATGCTTCCTTCATCCGCAAGACCTTGCATCCCTATTGCCTGTACATCGCTCCGCAGGAGCTGATCCGCAAAGGGGAGCTCGATCCGGCCCGTTACCCGGAGTCACTCACCGTCTTTCCCGCGGACAGCGGAGAGCTGGTCGTCGGCCGGGCTGTCTTCTGCGGTTCGGACTTCACCGGCCAGCGGGAAGCCGTGTTCATCCACCAGTTCGTCGTCCCGCGGTCGCGCGCGGAGGAGTTCCTGCGGCAGCCCGCCGCTCTCACGCGGGTGACGGCTTTCCGCGGCGAGCACGAGGAGAGCGAGGGCAAGGAATTGCCGGCTCTCGAAGAGCTTCCCCACGCAGCGGCGTCCACGGCTGATGAACGGGATGCGCTGCTCGCCCGCCTCGGCGTCGGAGAGACGGTGTTCAAGAGCCTGCTGGCCGCCGTTTTCGCCGCTATCGCCTCCAAGAAAAAAGTCTATGTCGCTCTGGACGCCAAAGTGAGCGAAAGCCCGCGGCTGGCCGCCGGTCTCGTAGAGATTCTTTACGGCTGCCTGCCGCTTGAGGTGCGCCGCCGCTTCGGATTTACCACCTACAATAACGAGCCGCAGGGCAAGAAGAACATCGATCTGATGTTTGTGGAAAAGGGAAGCATCCGCCCGGGCGACCGCGCGATGGGCAAGGACCTGGTCTTCGACTTTCCGAACGGCCGCTTCCCCGCTCCCGAAGCCGGAGCGAAAACGGCCTATCTCGATTTGGCCTGGGATCTGCGGAACGAGCCGGACGAGCTGGCGGACTTCTATGATTTCGCCATCGAAGCGCTGGAAGGGTTCCCCGTCGCGGAGCAGATTTCACTCGCCGCCTGCCAGGAATTGGCCGCGATCTACCGGACCGGGCGCGGAGAATACGAGCGTTATCCGCTGGAAAAGGGCGAGATCGCCTCCGCCATTCTGCGCTGCCTGAGGATAGGCGGTCCCGACCGGAAGCCGCGGCTGAATGAGCTGCTGCTCGCTCTCCTGCGCTATGAGCGGAGCGAGGGCTCCGCAGGGAAGGACGGTCAGCCTTTGCCTGCCGAAGCGCTCGCCGCCTTCATGGATTACTTTGAGGTCGCGCCGCTTGACGACCAGGATGAGGTCGCCGGGGCGGTGATCGAGTTCCTGGACCGCTTGGCTGTGGGGGCGGAGGTAGAGACTTCCGTCCTATCAGGGGTGGGTCTGTCGCGAAGCGAGACGACGCCCGGCAAGAGCGGGGCCAAAGCCGCCGTGTTGACCGAAGATTCGGCTGCCCGGTCTTTGGCGGAAGCGGGCGCCGTCCTGCGAAAGCATCCCGAGCTGCAGCAGATTGTATACGAGCGAATAGGCCGGGATATTCGCTACTCGGTCCTGCTGGAAGCTTTGTTGTCCGATCGGATGAGCCGCGTGAAGACGGTGAAAGAGCTGCAGGAGGAGATTGTCTTCTGGGTCGCCCATTCGCTCGACGCCCTGGGGCTTCCGTATTTCATCGGCCAGTTCCGGGAAAAGCTACGCAAGGCGCTTCATAAATCGGGAGACCAGGCGGAGGCGGGGGGGAGCCTGTTCCGCTTCTGCTCTCAATTGTACAAGGCTCATCCGAACAAAAAAGGCTTTGAATCCTTTTGCGATACTTTGGAGACGGAGACGGCGCGGGTGGTGCTGGATTCGCTATCCCTTACGGCAAGCACGTATGCGGAAATCATGAAGGCGGATTATATTCTGACCGAGGATCGACTGCTCACCGGCGTGGGGCTCACCGAAGAGCAGAGCCACAAGCTGCGGATTCTGCGCGGCGTCTACGATGCGATGGTCTACCAGGGACCGGCGGCAGCCCCTCAGGCAAGCCGGCAGCGGGCATTTGCCGACAGCGGCTTTCTCGACAGCGGCCTTCTTGACAGCGCGGTGCCTCCGCCCGCGGAAAGAGGCGCGGATCGCGAAAAGGCCGCGTTGCAGCAAGGGGAAAGAGCGGGCGGTGACCGCCGTTTTCCCATCCTGGAGCTTCACGACAACGAAATCGAGGAGGTCCAGGAGCTGGTTCGCCGGTTCCTGAAAGGCAAGATTCATCCTCCCCAGTACGGCACTTTGCTCTTTGCCTTTACGGAGTGGACCTTTCGCACCGGAGGGGAGGACCGGCCGCTCTCCTATTTCGATCTATTGAAGTTTATCAGGAGCGAGACAGAGGGGACGGAGGAAATCGACGATTTCCTCATCTGGAGCGCCAGCCAGGAAGCTTTTCGCGACGCGGGCGGGAAAATGCTTCGTCCCGCTTACCGCAATGCCTTGCGGAAGTATTTTGGCGAGGTCGACCGGAAGGCCCTCAAGGGCCGCAAGCGGCTCCGCGCGTTGACGGACGAATCCCTTCCCCGGGAATTCCGGCGGGTCATCTCCGCGATTCGTGAAGAAGACGGGTTTCCGCTCCTTCGCTTTGCGAAGCGCAATCGCCGGTCGTTGTTCCTCTCTCTTCTCGTGATTCTGCTCGGAGCGGCTGCCGTCATCCTGTTCGGCCCATCGGGGGGCGGCGGCGACTCTCCCACATCCGCCCCCTCTCTGTCTCCGGCGCCCGGCGGTTCTCCGCTTCCGGGGAGCCCGGGGGGATCGGCCAGTCCAGCTGCCTCCGCCAGTCCCGCGGCTTCCGCCAGTCCAAGTGGCTCGCCGTCGCCCAGTCCGTCGGTGCCGTAAGCGCGTCGGATAGCCGCTGCAAAATTACCGGATGAAAGAGCTGGCCGACATGAGCCACAGTATGGTCCGCACCGAGGTCCGCAGCCGCTGCGGCGATTCGCATCTCGGACACGTGTTCGAGGACGGCCCGGCGCCGACGGGGCTGCGCTACTGCATCAACTCGGCGGCGCTCCGGTTTATCCCGAAGGCCGATCTGGAGAAGGAAGGCTACGGCGAATACAAGAAGCTGTTCGATTCGCGCAAAGATTGACACATTCGCAGGACATAACAAAGAACGCACAGAGAATAGAGCCGCTGCCCTGCCAAGAAGGGGCCCGGACCCGTTGCGTGGCAGGGGCGGGGGAATGTCGTGACAAAACCGTACTTAGGGAAAATGAAAGGGGAGCGCTTTGATTGCGCGAGTACTTACTGCAATCCTGGTGTGGACTTCCTTGTTCGCCACAGGTTATGTAACGGGCACCGATTGGCTGAAAGTTGATGCTGGCACAATCGCAACCGTGCGGCGGTTTGTGATTGCCCCTGCAGGCTCCTGCGGCGAATCGGGCGGCTACAATACGCGTGATTTAAGCCCGTCGCAAGACGCCTTGGGAACAATGCGGGAATTTGAAGAAAGACCGGAAGCTGGCGGTTTATGAACCGCTTGGGCTGCCGGTCTTTTTTCCTATAGCTTCAATGTAAAAATTGTGCATAAACAGGTCAGAGTCGTCCAGAGACGGTGCTTCCGGCGCTTCGGTATAATGAGATCAGAGAAAACGGCAACATATCCTGATCAACGGAGTGAACCTTACGATGGAGACGATTCTGACTCAACTGAACCCGGGCAAGGTTAAGTGGCGCGGCATTGCCAACATATTGCGCAAGTACCGCGCGCAAAAGTACTTGTTTATCATGCTTCTGCCCGTTCTGGCGTATTTTGCCATATTCCATTACGGGCCGATTTACGGGGTGCTGATCGCATTCCAGGATTATCGGATCCTTGATGGAATATCCGGGAGTCCGTGGGTGGGTCTTGCGAATTTCTGGGATTTATTCAGTGGTGCGACCTTTCTGCAGGTGCTGCGCAATTCGCTGATCATCAACTTTTACAAGCTGGTGTTTGGTTTTCCGGCCCCGATTCTGCTGGCGCTTCTGATCAACGAAGTGAATCGGAGCTGGTTCAAAAAAACGGTTCAGACCATCAGCTACATGCCCCATTTTCTGTCCTGGATCATATTGTCAGGGCTCATTATTGAGATATTGTCGCCAAGCCGGGGTCCGGTAAATCTGATTCTATCGTGGTTCGGCGTTAAGCCCATCTATTTCATAACTGAACCGGGATGGTTCCGAAGCATTCTGGTCAGTTCGGAGATCTGGCGCAATGTGGGATTCTCGACCATCATTTATTTGGCCGCCATTGCCGGCATCAATCCCGAGATGTATGAGGCGGCGGAGGTAGACGGGATCAACCGCATCCGCAAAATCTGGTACATCACGCTGCCGTCCATGATTCCGGTTATCGTCATTTTGCTTATCCTTGCGACGGGCTCCATCATCAACGATGATTTTGAGCAAGTGTATAACTTGCTTAACGCCAAGGTGCAGGATGTGGGGAATGTTATCTCCACCTATACGTATACTGAAGGGCTGACTCGCATGAACTACAGCTATGCGGCCGCCGTGGGGTTGTTCAAGAACGTCGTATCGCTTGTAATGGTATTGTCGGCGAACATGCTTGCCAAGAAATTGACCGAAGAGACGATCATTTAGAGGGAGGTGCAAAGCCTATGAGAATAAAGCAATCGGCAGGCGATACCGTCTTTATGGTCCTGGTCTATGTGTTGTTGACGCTGCTGTGCTTCCTGTTCCTTGTACCGATCATGCAGGTGGTGACCGTCTCTGTCAGCCCTGCGGAGATTATCAACCGGTACGGCTTTCATCTGATTCCCACCAAGTTTGACTTCAACGGCTATGTCCTGGTTATGCATAACAGTCAAATCTGGCTCGCGTACAAGAATACCATCGTTCGAACGGTACTCGGCACTTCCATCACAGTATTGCTGACGTTCATGGGCGCGTATCCGTTGTCGAAGAAGTACCTGGTTCATCGTAAATTCTGGACCGGGTTCATTGTGCTGACGATGTTTTTCTCCGGCGGACTCATTCCTTCGTATTTGCTGGTTAAAAATCTGGGCCTGATGAACACGGTGTGGGCGCTTGTCCTTCCCTCAGCAGTAAGCGCTTATATGTTGCTTGTCGTACGAAGCTTCATTGCCGGCTTGCCCGAAAGTCTGGAGGAGTCGGCTCAAATCGACGGCGCAAACGAAATTTTTGTGCTGTTTCTTATCATTATTCCGCTCTCCCTGCCGATTATTGCCACAGTCGGACTCTACTCGGCAATCTTTCATTGGAACGCCTGGTTCGACAGCATGATCTATATTCAGGACGGCAAGAAACAGGTGCTGCAAATCCTGCTGCGCAACATCCTGCTCGTTGGCAGCGACCCATCTTGGGAAACGAGCACCGGCGGGCTAAAGATGAATGTCAATTCCGAATCGCTGAAAATGGCGACGCTGGTCGTTTCCATGGCGCCGATCCTTGCCGTATATCCGTTCCTTCAGAAATATTTCCTGAAGGGTGCGCTGATCGGTTCGATCAAAGGTTAATTCCCGGTAGACCGTCGGGTTAACAAGCTTTGCATCATTTATCATTATGATCATTCAGAGGGGGATTCACATGTCAGCACAATATTGGAAAAAAACGTTAGCCGTCGTGGCAGCTTCCGCATTAATGGCCGGACTGTTCACGGCATGCGGAGGCGCAGACAAGCAATCGGCGGGGACGCCAAAGCAAAGTTCGGACACGAATAGTCAGCAGCCGGTCAAGATCGATTGGCTTGCCTACAATTCATACGGGCAGTTGTCGGATCCGGACAATAATGATATTGTCAAGCTGGTGCAGAACAAGTTCAACGCCAAGTTCAACGTTTGGTATCTGGATGCGCAGAAATGGGATGAAGCTCTCAACATCAAGCTGTCGGCAGGGGAATTGCCGGATGTTCTGAAAATCAACAACTTGACAAGCCTGAGAAAGCTCATCCAGCAAAATGTCGCAGCTCCTGTTGATGAGGAGACGGTACGCAAGCTTGCTCCGAGCTATGCAAAGGTCATAGACGAGTACAGCAAGCAAGCGTGGGATTTCGGCAAGGTAGACGGCAAGCTGTACGCGCTCCCATCCATCAATTTGAATTCCAATTATCCGACGGTCGTGATCTGGCGCGAGGATTGGCTGAAGAAAGTGGGGATCGCCAAAACTCCGGAGACGATTCAAGAGGTGGAAGACGCATTGACCAAATTCCGCAATGACGATCCAGACGGCAACGGCAAGAAGGATACGTACGGATTGTCGGATTTTGCGATTCCCGCAATCTTTGGAGCTTTCGGGCACCCGGCTTTTGTCGATTTCAAAGCAGCATCCAAGGATCCGGTACAGTCTCTGCATCGTTTTCTGAAAGATGGCAAGATAGCAATCGCGGCGACGCAACCTGAAATGAAGGACGCGCTGGCTCTGCTGCAGAAGTGGTACAAGGCTGGTCTGATCGATCCGGAATTCCTGACTTCAGAGAACACAACCGGCTATTGGGGGGATTCGCAGGCATTCTATAACGGCAAGATCGGCCTGACCGGCAAAGGAATGTTCTATCATTGGAGGAACGAAAACGACCCGGCTGCACCGGATGACCAGGGCGGGGGACAATACAGCAACTTCAAGAAGTCCCAGCCTAACGGTTCGATTGCGTTCGGAAAAGCTCCGGTAGGTCCGCAGGGCAAATCCGGTACTCCGCAATGGCAATTATTCAGCAATTCCCTCGTATTCACGTCAAAAGCGGTGAAGAATCCCAGAGTCGTGGAAACTGTGCTGAAGATGATCGAAGCGGTGTACTCCGATGAGGAATTCTATCGAACCACCGTTTACGGCATCAAGGGAAAGGATTGGAACTTTTCCAACGGAAAAGTCGTTTCCCTCGATCCCGACAAGAAGACTCCAAGCGAAGTAAAGGGCCGGTTAATCTTTAATGCCTTGCAGGCTCCTCCTGCCTACGTGAAGTCAAGCGACCCGTTCACCTTCCAATTCGCGGACAAAGCGGCGAAGATCAGCGGGTATCAGCCGCTCCAGCTCGCCTCTGCCAACGGGTTCCCGGCGTTCGAGAAAAACAGCGGCGCACTGGGCAAGCTTGTGATTGAATCCTACTTCAAGATCATCACGGGCGAGTGGCCGGTCAGCAAATTCGACGATTTCGTGAAGCAATTTTATTCGTCAGGCGGCACCGAAATCGAGAAAGAATCGACCGACGCGTATAATCAGATGATCGGGAAGAAATAAAATACGGCCGAGAAGAGGAGGCTTTTGTGCCCCCTCTTCTTATGCATTCGGCAAGGTGTTATGATGAAAGCAAGCGACAGCAAATCGTTGCAGCCGGAGGGGGTTCCAAAGATTGCTGAACTGGATGAGAGGTTCCTTCTATCGAAAATTACAGCTGTCGTTGCTGGTGCTCGTTCTTCTGCCTATCTGCGGCAGCGCCGCGCTGACGTATGCGATCATTCAGCGCAACGTCCAAGACAATATCCAGCATAAGAATGAAGCTTATTTGGCGCTCATAGCCAAGGAGATCTCCAAAACGATGGACAACCTGGATATTGCCATTCGCTATTTCGTACAGGATAAGAATGTTTTGCTTAACCTGAATGTGCTGAAAACGGTCGACCATGTGTATAACTACGATCAATTCGTCAGTTATTCGGAGTTGCAACGCTCATTTGGGCTTGTTCTGGGCAAGGCGCTTATTCCGGATGCGCATTTGTTCATTGCGACGAATCAGCAACTCGTGATCGAAGGCGAATCCGGCGCTATGATGCCCTTGATCGAAGACATGGTGCCGAAAGCCGGTCCCCTTGTCGATCGGAGCCGTAACGGCTCCTCGCAACTGCTCGGCATGATTGGCTCCGGCGACGAACGCATGTTTCTTGCAGCCCGCGTCATCCAGGATCCGGCGCAATTTGATGATTTAGGTACATTCTACATCATGATACCGGAACTATACTTCAACCGTTTGTTCGCCCAGCAGAATGCAGGCCAATTTGCTTTGTACGATGCTGATGGGAAGCTCGTTGCCGGAGATTCGCAAGTCTCTTTTCGCCGGGAAGGTGGGCGTATGCGCGATATCCGAAGCGAAGCGAAGCTTCCCCGGACAGGTTGGACACTCGTCTATGAAACGCCGAAAATACAGGTGACAGGGGAAATCAATCGTGCGTACGTTACGGCATCCGTCGTTGTGGGTGCTTTCATTATCGTGTTTTTCGCGATTTCCGTCGTTCTGGCCAGGGGGCTTCATCGCCCGATCCGGCAGCTGCAGCGCATCGCCAAGCAAGTCGGAGAAGGAAATTTGCATCTTCGGTACGAATCTAGGGGAACGGATGAGATTGCCCAGCTCGGTCAGACGTTGAACGGCATGCTTGACGAGATCAATGGACTGATCTGGCATCAGCAGCAGAAGCAGGAGCAAATCCGGCGTCTGGAGCTGAATGCGCTTTTTGCACAAATCCACCCGCATTTCCTGCTCAATACGCTTAACTCGATCCGATGCAGTCTGAGTGTGACGGAAGATGAACGACACAGTCGGCAAGTCCAGTCGGTTATGAGCCTGCTTCGCGCGTATATGAAGCCGAATGAGATGGTTCCCATCGAGGTCGAATGCAGGCTGTTGGAGGATTATATAGAGATCATGAAGATGCGGAACCGGCTCGGTGTGACGTTCGATATCAGCCTGACGGAAGAGGTGAAACCGCTGGAGATTCCCCGGCTGCTGCTGCAGCCGATTATAGAGAATGCATTCGTTCATGGCTTCAGAGACAAAACTGGAGAAGCCTGCATCAGTCTCACAGCCGAATCCGGCAACCATGCGGCCGTTATCCGGATCAGCGATAATGGCTGTGGCATGGAGGATCGCGCCTTGTCCGAATTGAAGAAGCTGCTTTCGTCAAGCGAAATCTCCGGCGAGGCTTACGGAAGAGTGGGGCTGCTGAATATTGCGCAGCGCCTGAAGCTGATTTACGGAGAACAAGCTTCCTTGACTTGCGAACGGCGCGAAGCCAAGGGGATGCTGTTCGAGATACGCATTCCGACCGTGTGATGAATGTTAAGCGGGGGAGAGGTGCGACACTAGATGTATAAAGTAATGCTCGTCGATGATGACATTCCTGTTTTGGAATACTTAAGTATCTCGATCTCGTGGGAGAGTCTCGGGCTTGCCATCATTGCTCAAGAAAGCTCCAGCCTCAAGGCGCTTGAACAGTTCGAACGACTGCAGCCGGATATCGTGCTGACTGATATCGGGCTTCCCCAGATGGACGGTCTGGAGCTTGCCGGCCGGATGAAAGAGTTGAGGCCGGATACCGCCATCGTTTTCCTGACCTGTCACGAGGATTTTCAGTATGCCAAGCAAGCGGTCAAGCTGAATGCGATCGATTATTTGATCAAGGACGAGTTGGCGCCGAATCTGCTGAAGAGCAGCCTGGCCAAAACCATATCGTGGCTGAAATCCGCCGAGCTGCAGCGCGGCAATCAATCGTACAGGGAAGATGTATTCCGCAACAAAGACCTGCTCAAGCAGGCCTTTTCGGAACGGATGATGAACGGCGGGGCGCCGGAGGATTTGCTGCCGTACGGCCTCCGTCTCGGTATTGGCTGGCGGGAACCGGATTACCTGGTTGGCGCCGCCTTTCCGTTCTATTCCACGTACTCGCCAAGGTACTCATATTTCGACCCTCTTGCGCGGTACGGCATGTACAATATTGCCGAAGAATTGTCCGAGAAGCTTGGAATGGTTACGGTTCTTCCATATCGGGAGTGCATGCTGCTTGTGTTCAACTATAAGCACAGCCTGCAGAACAATTCTGTCTTGAGGTTTCGATCTTATATGGAGGAACTGCAAACGAAGTGCCGGGAGTATATCAAGATCGATTGCGGCCTCTGGTACGATTCGCAACGATATGCTGTCGCCACGCTTGGAAATGCGCTGCGCTTGCTGCTGGAAAACAGGCTGCAAGGGTATTACAGCCGGGAACCGGTCATTCCCGTTGCGGTCCAAGCGATGGGGACCCCGCCGCCGAATGCTCTGCTTGCGCCGTTGAAGGAACAATTGTTGGAAGGAGCGAGAACAGGCAACAAGGATACGATGAATTCGGCGCTTGATGCGATTGCGGAAGCTGCCGACAAGCATCGTCCGGAGCCGGCGGCATTCCTCTCCTATTGTTTGCAGCTGGTACGTTCGGTTGATGCATTGCGTTTGGAGGCGGACGAGGAGCAGAGCTTTGCCAAATGTCTGCAGCATACCCTTCGTCTGTACGATACTATCCAGCTGATGCGGGGTTACCTGAACGCGTTGATGGAGAAAACGGAGGGTTTTCAGGACCAGCCATCCAAGGACGTAAAGCTGCAAGAGATCGACCGCTATATCGCCGAGAACATTGCATGCAACATCAGCTCGATCGATGTGGCCGAATATTTATGCTTGAATCCCAGTTATTTCTCCCGCTATTTCAAGAAAATGACCGGCATTAACTTTACGGATTACGTCCATCGGTTCAAGATGTCTCTGGCTGTGAATCTGCTGGACAGGAACGAGTCGACTATCGAAACGGTCACGGCGCAGCTCGGGTACTCGGACCGCAACTATTTCACGAAGGTGTTCAAGAAGTATATTGGCATCGCCCCGGGAGAATTTAAGAAAAAAGGAGTTCGTTCATAGTGATGAAGCTCCGAATTGCGGTGCAGTGCTTATTTGAATTGTAAGCGGTTTCCTAAAACCACCAGTTGGAATAAAGGGAGGATTTAAAATGACGGAAGCGAAACATTGGACAAGAGCAATGGTAAGGTCGTTAGCAGCGGCAGCTATGGCATTGTCATTGGTTTTGATGAACTTTTCTACTTGGCCTGTCACCGTGGAGGCTGCAGGAACCACCTATTATGTAGATTCGGCCGGCGGTGATGACGGGAACAGCGGCACCACTGAATCTTCCGCTTGGCAAAGCTTGAATGCCGTGAACAGCAAAACATTCGCTCCTGGGGACCGCATCCTCTTTAAGGCCGGGGGCATGTGGACAGGCCAGCTTCATCCGCTTGGCTCGGGGGAGAGCGGCAGTCCGATCGTGATTGATATGTACGGCACCGGCAGCAGGCCGCTGCTAAACGGTAACGGGTTGGTCGGAGCGGTCCTTTATTTGTACAACCAGCAGTACTGGGAGATCAACGATCTGGAAGTGACGAATACGTCGGCTACACCGGATAACAGGCAGGGCGTCAATATCGTAGGCGAAAATGCAGGCGCGTTGAACCATATATACATTAGAGGATTGTACGTCCACGATGTAACGGGAAAAAATACGGATGCCACAAAAGGCTCCGGTGGCATATTCGTCGGGGTGAACGGAACGGCGGTGCCGACCTATTGGAACGATGTGCTGATCGACGGAAATACGGTGAAAGCGGTCGACCGTACCGGTATTGCTACAGGAAGCAGTTGGGGCGATAATGCGCTCTCCAATTTCGCTCCATTTACCAATGTTGTGATCAGCAACAATACATTATCGGACATCGGCGGGGATGGAATTATTCTCCGTTCCGCCTCAGACGGTTTGATCCAGTACAATGTGGTGAACAAAGCCCATGTGCGTGACGCCAACTATGACGTAGCCATATGGACGATTAATTCGAACAACACGGTGATGCAGTATAACGAAGCGTATAATACGCAAACGGTGAAGGACGGTCAGGGATTTGACTGCGATTACAAAAATAACGGCTGCACCGTGCAATACAACTACAGTCACGATAACGTCGGCGGCTTCTTGTTAGTCATGGGGAATTATTTCAACAACAACGTCACCGTCCGGTACAACATCAGCCAAAATGACGGCAACAGCGTGTTTACCATCGGGAACAACGGCTCGGTGCCGAACAATCTGAATATTTACAACAATACGATTTACCTCAGCTCGTCCAAAAGCACTGTAATTACCAAGAACGGGACATCCAGCAACGGCAGCAATCCAATGTATTTCAAAAATAATATCATCTACAATCTGGGGACCGGAGGGTACGCGCCTTTCGGCGGGTTGGACAATTGGGACAGCAATCTGTTTTATGGCAATCACCCGGCAAGCGAGCCTGCAGATCCGCATAAATTGACGTCGGACCCGCTATTGGATGGGCCAGGTACCGGCGGAATCGGGTTACATACGGTGGACGGATATAAACTGAGAGCAGAATCTCCTGCCCTTGCGTCAGGTGCGCCGATCGGCTCCAACGGCGGAAAAGACTACTGGGGCAATCCGGTATCGGACACGGCCGCGCCGAACAGAGGCGTTTATAATGGACTTGGGCTTTCTCCTGGAGACTCGGGTCAAGTTCCTGTCCATCCGCCGGCCGACTCTTCGTTATCGTTCACTCCGTCCGCCGACGCTTATGTGCGCGACGGCAGTTATGCAAACACGAACTTCGGTACGGATACCGTTCTGAATGTGAAAAGCGACGCTGCCGGATATGCCCGAAAATCGTACCTGAAGTTCGATTTCAACTCTTACAGCGGCTCCAATGTTCTGGCTGCAAAGCTGCGGTTGAATGTATCTTCCGTAGGGACGGACCCGGTTCGTACGATCAAGCTGTATGGCGTAACCCTCAACACGTGGACGGAGAAAGGCATCACGTGGAATAACGCGCCGGAGAACGGTACGCTGATCGACAGCTTCAATATCGGCACAACCGCGGGAGGGTGGTACGAATTCGATGTAACAGGCTACATTAACAGCAACATGGCGGGAAAGCTCGTCTCGTTTGAGCTGGCGAACGAAGGGGCGCCTTCATCGGGCGGTTTTATCATTTTCAACAGCAATGAAGCAGCTAACGGGAAACCGGAATTGGTTCTTCAGCTTACACCGGCTGACGTTACACCGCCTGTTACCGCGAATGATGCGAAACCGGGCTGGAGCAATGTCCCGCAGACGGTCACGCTGACTGCAGCGGATGACCTCAGCGGCGTTGCCCGGACTCTATATAGTGTCGATCATGCGCCATTCACGGTAGGCAGCTCGGTATACCTGTGTACGGAAGGAATCCATACGATCCGTTACTACAGCGTGGATAAAGCGGGGAACCCGGAAGCTCCGAAAACCTTCAGCTTGAATCTGGATTCGACTGAGCCGGCGATAGCGGTATCCGTACCGGGGGACGGCGATATGTATGAAGACTCGGGAGATTTGACCCCTTTGTTTACGGTAACCGATAGCTTATCCGGCGCGGACAACAGCAAGACGACGGTGACGCTGGATACGTATTCCTTTCAGATCGGAACGTCGATTCCGTTTTATATGCTGCCGCTTGGCCAACATACATTCGTTGTGAAGTACAGCGACATGGCCGGCAATCAGGGAAGCAAGGCGGTTTATTTCCAGACGGCGGTCAGTGTGGACGCTCTAAAGACCATGGTGTGGCGATTTACTGGGGATAATTGGATCGCTAATGCCGGAATTGCCAACAGCTTGCAAGCAAAATTGAAAAGCGGCAATTTAAACGGTTTTATTAACGAGATACTGGCGCAGGACGGGAAACACATTTCAAGCGAAGCGGCAAACTATTTGCTCAGGGACGCCCGCTTCTTGTTGTCACGGGTAACAGTGTCGGAGCGGGATTAGAGGTCCTCTACACGATCTTCATGGGGGAGACGGCACGATGGAAATAACAAAATATGGTTGGTGGCGGCATAGCCGGTATACAAGACGTTGGTTGATGCTCGGTTTTGCACTTATTGTTGTCTTGGTCAGCCTGTTTGTTCTCAATGAGCGTATCCGTAAGACAGGCGATTCCGGAGATGCCATGATCGCAACGGTCAACGGCGAACCGGTTCAAACGGGTGAATTCATGCTGCTGGTGAGCCGCTTCCGCAGTAAAACCTATCAATATTTTCAGCAAAGGTACGCTGCAACCGCGACGTCGCAGTTTTGGTCAACCCGGTTCGGCGACGAAATGCCGTCCGAGTATATCAAGAATCTGGCACTCCAGGAAGCCGTCAGGATTAAAGCGCAGCAGCTGTGGGCCAAACAGTACGGGGTGATCGAGGACGCCGGATATTCGGCTTTCCTGGAGAAATTACAGCAGGAAAATGACCGGAGAAAGCAATCTGCGGCCGCCGGCCTGCCAATTTACGGTCCGAAGCAATACGCTGCCGATGGCTACTACGATTATCTGCTTTCCAATATGGTCATCAAACTGAAGGAAAAGCTGCAGGCCGGTGAACTGGCGCCCACCGAGCAGCAGCTTCACAATTATGCTTTACTCCATAGTAACAAAATGTATCAAAAGGATGAAGATGCATTCCCCGACTGGATGGAAGAGGCCTATCAGAAAAAGCTGGACGAGTTAGTGAAGCAGGCCAAGGTTGAAGTCCGCCAAAATACGTATAAACGAATCAAAGTTATGTAAAAATGTAGAAAAGAGCGGCTATCCCAACGTGGAATTTGGACTTGGGGAAATTGAGATTTTGCCTGTACCGGATGGAATTGTCGACGCGATTGGAAAGGTCATCCCGTCATACGACGAAGAAGTAATCGTTGACGAGGCAGACCATTATGATGACATTGAGCGTCAACAGGAAGCCGACGGCGAACTAGCGCACGAGTATATGCCTGCGCATCAAGTCCTGCAGGTAGAAATAGAACGGAATCGACACCATGCATGAAGGAGCGCATAGACGGAAAAAACGAGCAGCACCGCCGTAGCGACGGAAAACGAGATTAACCCGTTGTCCCAGCCTCCATCCAGAATAAAGTACGGATGCTTGATGTAGTGCAGATAGCTTTGAAACGGGGTCGCCTGTTCGCGGCCCCAATTCGTTTGCTCGTGGAGGGGAGCCAGATAGCGGCGGACTGCTCCATGATCCGGTAATGTTCGCAGGTCCCGATAGCAATGAGCGCTACCTTGTGACCATACGATCAGGGGTACGACAAAAGCCCTCATGCTCTCGCTGAGTGAATACATGAAGGCTTTTCGGCTGTTCGCTTTAATTCAACTCTTCTTTGGGATTAAGGATCGCGAGCACCATGTGATCCTCCCAGCGGCCGTTGATTTGCACGTTCTTCCGAGCGATGCCCTCCCGCTCGAAGCCGGCCTTTTCCAGCACGCAGATGGAGCCCAGGTTGCTCGGCTTGGCCTCGGCCCAGATGCGGTGCAGCCTCAGCTCCCGGAAGCCGAAATCAACCAGCAGCCGGACCGCCTCGGTCATATAGCCCTTGCCTTCGTAATCCCTGTCGATGCTGTAACCGATCATCGCCCGCTGCAGGAAGCGCCGTTCGACCTGAAACAGGCTGATGCTGCCGATGAGCTTGTCGCTCTCTTGCAGAAAGATGCCGAACGGATACTGCTTGTCCTCCTGCATATCCTGTTCGGAGCGGCGAATCAAGTCGAGCTGGAATTCCTTTGTGTAATAATCGTCATCGCGGGTTGGAGTGAACGCCTGGAAATACTCCCGGTTCTTGCAATTATGCTCGGTCAAGACGGCGGCGTCCTCCTCTTGAAGAGGGCGCAAATAGATGCGTTCGCTGATGAGCTTCATGATTCTCCTCCTGAACGGCTTCTTCGAGCCACTTCTTTTTTTATGGGCGGGATATGCTTGATGAGGCTTGTCTTTATTGTAGTTCAGCCCGTGGGTCTGCACAACGGAACGATGAGCCTGCCACGAGAGAATGCATCCATTTTGCGATTGCTTGGGAGCGATACCTTTGCTATAGTATTAACTAGTTACTTTACTAGTTTCTTAAGTAAAACTATTCGGTTGAGAATGAGGTCGTGAACGATTGTGGCGAGGATAATCGACATTGCCAAGGCCGCGCAGGTATCCACCGCGACTGTATCGCGCATCTTGAGTGAAGATCCATCGCTCTCGGTTTCGGACGAGACTCGGAAGAGAGTACGGGAGATCGCGCGGGAGATGGGCTACCGGCCTGAGCGGAGGAGGAAGAAAAAGCCGGCGAAAGAGAAGGGAATCAACCCGATCGGCATGGTTCTGGTCAACGACGAAGCGGCCGACCCGTACTTTCGCTTCATTCGGGAAGGGATTGAATCTGTTTGCGAAAACTATTCCATGCAGATAGCCTCGGTGTTCCAGGTGGGCCGGAGCGATTTTAGCCGGGAGAGCATGGCCCATCTGGATGGTCTCTTGGTGATCGGGGATGTGAACATTCAGGAGCTGATCGGCGTATTCGGAGAGAAGAAGCCGATCGTCTATGTGGATTTCATTCCCGACGAAGCGCATGATGCCGTTGTTTCCGACCTGGAATCGGCGATGGCGAGAATACTCGACTATCTCGTTGGTCTCGGTCATTCACGCATCGCTTATGTCGGCGGGAACGGCCGCATCATGAATATCTCCCGTGGCGAGCTGATCGAGAAAGAAGACGTGCGCCTGAAAGCCTTCCGGCGGATGATGAAAGAGAAGGGGCTCTTCCGCCCCCAGTATGTCAAGATCGGAGAGTTCAGCTCTCAGAGCGGCTGCGATCTCATGAAGGAGCTCCTGACGGAGGAGGAGATTCCCAGCGCGGCTGTCGCGGGCAGCGATCCGATCGCGATCGGGGCGCTGAAGGCTATCCACGAGGCTAGCGTGCGGGTGCCGGAGGATCTGTCGATCGTGAGCTTCGACGACATTGAGGCGGCCGCTTTTCTGAACCCGCCCTTGTCCACGGTCAGGGTGCACACCGAAGAGATGGGACGGACCGCCGTCAAGCTGCTCCGGGACCGCCTGACCACCGGCCGCGAGCTGCCACTTAAGGTGGTGCTGCCCACCGAGCTCGTGCTGCGCGAGAGCAGCGGTATCAATAACTCATAAAGGAGCGGATTGTTTCATGGCCATACGCTTTGATCAAGAGAGAGGGATCTTTCATTTGCAGGCCGGGGATACGAGCTATGTGATGGAGCTCGTTCGGGACGGCTATTTGCTGCATTCGTATTGGGGCCGCCGCATCGCAGACTATCGCCGCTCGAACAAGCGGGCGCTTCTCGACCGCGGCTTTTCCGGCAACCCGTACAAGGAGGACCGCACCTTCTCGCTCGATACTTTGCCGCAGGAATACCCGCAATACGGCAACACCGATTACCGCAAGCCGGCCTACCAGATTCAGTTGGAGAACGGCTCGACGGTGTCCGATCTGCGCTATGTCTCGCACCGCATTCTTCCCGGGAAATCTTCCCTTGCCGGGCTTCCCGCGGTTTATGTGGAGAAGGACGACGAAGCTGATACGCTGGAAATCGTCATGGAGGACAAGCTGACGGGCTTGCAGGCGCTTCTGACCTATTCGGCTTTCGCGGCGCGGAGCGTCATCACCCGCTCCGTGCGCTTCGTCAATCGGGGAGAGCGGGACTTGAGGCTGCTCAGGGCGATGAGTGCAAGCGTCGATTTTCCTGATGCGGATTATGAGTTCCTTCATCTGTACGGAGCGCATGTCAAGGAGCGGCACATCAGCCGGCAGCCGCTGCGCCCCGGGCTTCAGGCCATCGACAGCTCCCGCGGCGCAAGCAGTCACCAGCACAACCCGTTCCTGGCTCTTGCGCGGACGGATACGACGGAGACGGCGGGCGAGGTGTACGCGTTCAATTTTGTCTACAGCGGCAACTTTCTCGCACAGGCGGAGGTGGATCAGTTCGGCACGACCCGGGTGACGATGGGGATCAACCCGTTCGACTTCGGCTGGAAGCTGGAGCCGGGCGAAGCCTTCCAGACGCCGGAGGCGGTGATGGTTTACTCAGCGGAGGGGCTCGGCGGCATGTCGCGAACGTTCCACGATCTCTACCGCACCCGGCTGACCCGCGGCAAATATCGGGACAAAGAGCGGCCGATCCTCGTCAACAACTGGGAGGCCACTTACTTCGATTTCAACGCCGCCAAAATCCTTGACATCGCCCGCGTGGGCAAGGAGCTCGGCATCGAACTGTTCGTACTGGACGACGGCTGGTTCGACAAGCGTAACGACGATCTCACTTCGCTCGGCGACTGGATCGTGGACCGCAGCAAGCTGCCGGACGGGCTCGACCGGCTGGCGCAGCAGGTGAACGAGCTGGGCCTCCGCTTCGGCCTCTGGTTCGAGCCGGAGATGATCTCCGTGGACAGCGAACTGTATCGCGAGCATCCGGACTGGTGCCTCCATGTTCCGGAGCGCCCGCGCTCGGAGAGCCGGCATCAGCTGGTGCTCGACCTCTCGCGCCGCGAGGTCTGCGACGAGATCATCCGGCGGGTGAGCGACATCCTCAGCACCGTCCCGATCGAATACGTGAAGTGGGACATGAACCGCCACATGACCGAAATTGGGTCGGCGTCCCTGCCCGCCGACCGGCAGCGGGAGACCGCCCACCGCTATATGCTGGGTCTCTATCGGGTAATGGACGCCATCACGTCGGCTTTTCCGGATATTTTGTTCGAAAGCTGCTCCGGCGGAGGCGGGCGGTTTGATCCGGGCATTCTTTACTACATGCCGCAGACCTGGACGAGCGACAACACGGATGCCGTATCCCGCCTCAAAATCCAGTATGGAACGAGCCTTGTCTATCCGATCGTGACGATGGGCTCCCATGTCTCGGCCGTTCCCAACCATCAGGTGCATCGTGTGACTTCACTTGCCATGCGCGGCGACGTGGCCATGTCCGGCAACCTCGGCTACGAGCTCGACCTGACCCACCTCTCCGCCGAAGAGCGGGAGACGGTGAAGGAACAGGTCGCGCGCTACAAGGAGATCCGCCGGCTGATTCAATTCGGCGATTTCTATCGCCTCCTCAGCCCCTTCGAGGGGGATGCCGCCGCCTGGGCTTTCGCCGACAAGGAGAAGAAGGAAGTCGTCGCCTTCTACTTCCGGGTGCTGGCCGAGCCGGCTGCTCCGCTCCGGTACTTGAAGCTGGCCGGAACGGATCCGGGCAAGAAGTACCGGCTTGCCGGAACGGAAGAAGTGTACGGCGGCGATGAGCTCGCTTACGTCGGCATTAGCATTTCCCGCGAGACGGAAGGCGACTTCCGCAGTCAGGTCTGGCATTTCGTCGAGTCCTGATAACGTTCTAATTGGGAATCAAAGTTCAAAGCGAATTCAATAACAGCAATCCTTGCTGAACACGTTTGGGAGCATCTTGATTACGAAGAAGGCATCGAGGCGGCTAAGGTGTGTTTTGAATACTTAGGCACGAGAAAGAAAATAACAGACCAGAAAGGTCATCAAGAACGAAACAAATTGTAACCAACAACCAAAGAAAATGGGACATAGGGGTAGAAAAATCCTTCGATATGTGTTT
>Ga0255334_1000299_pt1 | contig 45382 bp, 44 predicted proteins | sample EtOH5_35cm_T3_12_FD_202080 | JGI IMG/M metagenome (GOLD analysis project Ga0255334, IMG submission 202080) | Sandy soil microbial communities from University of British Columbia, Vancouver, Canada - EtOH5_35cm_T3_129 | ecosystem: Engineered > Artificial ecosystem > Sand microcosm > Unclassified ...
GCGCAACGTTCTGAAAGAAGGCGAAGAAGTAGAAGCCAAGATCATCAGCGTTGACCGCAAGAGCCGTGTAATCCAGCTCTCCATCAAGTCGAAAGACGTTGAAGAAGAGAAAGAAGCAATCCAGAGCCTGCGCGACAAGCCAGCTTCGGACACTGCTGCTCCTGGTCCTACCACTCTGGGCGACCTGTTGCGTGCACAAATGGAAAAGCAGAACTAAGTTCTGTCAGACCATAGAAAAAGGGCGACTTCGGTCGCCCTTTTTTGTGCCTGCGATTTGATGCGACCAGGGATGCCTGGCGTGAAAATGCCTGCCCATGAAACCAACAGTCCTGCGAAGCTGTCTCTTTCTTTAATCGGATCAATCGTTTATTTGCAGCTAATCTTTAGCCAAAAGCGAACGCAGTCGGGCAGGGCGCCCGGCATAAGGAAAAGAATGAACAAGCTGATTGTCGCAATAGCATTACTGACATTGGCGGGTTGTACCACTAATGCCAAGACTCATGCAGTGCGCGGGGTTAGTGGTATCGAGGTCGATTGTTCCGGGTTAGGGTCGGGGTGGGAAAAGTGTCACAAGCGCGCAGCCAAGGAGTGCAAGGGAGCTGGTTACAAGGTGGTCACGAGATCCGATGATGCCAAAGACGAAGATGAATATCCTTTCGGCTTCAATCCCGCCGGTTTCGTGACGCGCACCATGCTGGTCATCTGCAGATGAGCAGGGCAAGGCGGGATCAATGCTCGCGCTGAATACCGCTAAAGATATGTCAGACCTCGGGCTGTTCAAATTCTTCCGGGCATGCTAAAACCTTTGAAGCGCTTTTCCTAGCTGCTTGAAAAAGAAGGGAAAAATATGACGAAGTCGGAGTTGATCGAACGAATTGTCACCCATCAAGGGCTGCTCTCATCTAAGGATGTAGAGCTGGCTATCAAGACCATGCTCGAGCAAATGTCCCAATGCCTGGCCACCGGTGATCGCATCGAGATCCGTGGGTTCGGCAGCTTCTCCCTGCACTACCGCGCGCCACGCGTGGGTCGCAATCCGAAAACCGGCCAGTCCGTCAGCCTTGACGGTAAATTCGTTCCGCATTTCAAGCCAGGGAAGGAGTTGCGGGATCGGGTGAATGAGGAAGAGGATGAGGGGCTTTGATCGTCTCCGTATTTCAGGGAGTCTTCCATGCGTAACCTGAAGCGGGTTTTGCTCGCTACCTTCGTCCTGTTGTTGATTTTGGCGATCCTGGCGTTTGTACTTGAGAATCAGCAATCTGTTTCTCTGCTATTCCTGGGTTGGGCCGGACCTGAGTTGCCGATATCGCTTGTCATGGTTGTTGCCTTGCTGGTCGGAATGGTGATCGGGCCGATCTTTGCTTGGTTTCTAGGGCGGTCGTCTAGAAATTCACATAAACGCCTGATGTGATCGTGACATGACTTGAATGACGCGAAGCTTTGGCCGACGCTTGCCTGATGTGGTGCTTTTTTTCGATGCGCTCCAGTGTATCTGGGTGTGAATCGGTCATATTCTGCCCAGTAGAATCTCCGCAGGACGTTTTTTTGGGTGAGAGACTTTTGTTTTTCGATAGAATAAGCGCAGTTAACGTCAACGATATCAGTTGCAGCATATGATGCGGAGCCCGGAGCCCGGAGCCCGGAGCTCGGTGCCAGAACAGGCCTGATCGTTCTTATCACCTCTACTGTGGACATGCGCATTTTTTTCGTTTCCGGGTTGATGAGTGTCTTTGTCACGAGCCTTCGCGCTACAGAAGACAAGTTGGTTTATTTAGCGTCGCAATCGACGAAATGGTTATCAAGTCGCGCGTATTGTTTTAGGGCCTATTATGTTTAGCGGAAAAACTCTTCTTATCACTGGTGGTACTGGCTCGTTCGGGAATGCCGTTCTCAAGCGGTTTCTCGATAGCGACATTGCTGAAATCCGTATCTTCAGTCGTGACGAGAAGAAACAGGATGACATGCGCAAGCGGTATTCCAATCCCAAGCTAAAATTTTACATCGGCGACGTACGCGATTACCAAAGCATCTTGAACGCTACCCGCGGTGTGGATTACATCTTTCACGCAGCTGCGCTCAAGCAGGTTCCATCGTGCGAATTTCATCCGATGGAAGCGGTCAAGACGAATGTCATTGGCACAGAAAATGTGCTCGAAGCCGCCATTCAGAATGCCGTTAAGCGGGTGGTCTGTCTGAGCACCGATAAAGCTGTTTATCCGATCAACGCGATGGGCATATCCAAAGCGATGATGGAAAAGGTGATGGTGGCTAAGTCGCGTAATGTCGACGACGATAAAACAGTCATCTGCGGCACCCGCTATGGGAATGTGATGGCTTCCCGTGGCTCGGTCATTCCATTGTTTATCGAGCAGATCCGGGCTGGTAACCCATTGACACTCACTGACCCTAACATGACTCGTTTCATGATGACTCTTGCTGATGCAGTCGACCTTGTGTTGTACGCTTTCGAGCATGGGAAAAACGGTGATCTGTTTGTTCAGAAAGCACCTGCCGCGACTGTTGAGACGCTGGCCAAAGCGTTGGTGCTCATGCTCGATACACCAGAACATCCGATTCAAGTGATTGGTACTCGTCATGGCGAGAAGCTCTTTGAGGCGCTGCTCAGTCGCGAAGAGATGGCATGTGCCGAGGACAAGGGCGACTACTACCGGATTCCTCCAGACCTGCGTGACTTGAACTATTCCAAGTTCGTCGAGCAGGGAGAGGAGAAAATTTCTCGTACGGAAGACTATAACTCCCACAACACTGAGCGATTGAGCATTGACGGTATGCAACTGCTATTGCTCAAGCTCGATTTCATGCGAGCGATAAAGCGTGGTGAACATGCTACCCCGGAGGAGTGATCGATGAAGGTATTGATCACCGGTTCTAATGGGTTTGTTGGCAAAAACCTAATTGCGCACCTGCGCGAGCGAAAGGACGTTGAAGTCGTCTGTTTCACTCGCGATGATGATGTTGCGCAGTTGCTGCCTTTGATGGCAACGGTAGATTTCGTTTTTCATCTGGCGGGGGTGAACCGACCTGAAACAGTCGCGGAGTTCAAGGTCGGAAACACGGACCTGACATTGGCTTTGTGCGATGCCATAAAAGCCAGTGGTAAAACAACACCTGTGCTCTACACCTCGTCGAGCCAGGCAACATCCGACAATCCTTACGGCTCCAGCAAATTAGCTGCTGAACAGGCACTGCTTGAACTTGAAAGATCCATCGGCGCCCCTGTTCACTTATTCAGGCTGCCCAATGTGTTCGGCAAGTGGGCGCGTCCGAATTACAACTCGGCGGTGGCAACGTTTTGCCACAATATTGCTCGCGGTTTACCCATTCAGATCAATGATCCTCTGGCACGCGTCAACCTTGTGTACATCGATGATGTGATCGCTCGCTTTGTTTCAGTGATGGATGGAGAACTGTCTGCAAAGCCCTTTGTAGAGGTTAGTCCGATCTATGATATTACCGTTGGAGAGCTGGCTAACCAATTGAATGCGTTTCGCAATAGTCGGAATACTCTGATCAGCGAGCCTGTCGGAACTGGCCTGGTGCGAGCTTTGTACTCTACATACGTCAGTTATTTGCCGGTGGAAAGCTTCACTTACGACGTTCCGAAATACAGCGATCCGCGCGGCGTGTTCGTGGAAATGCTCAAGACTGGCGATAGTGGTCAGTTTTCATACTTTACGGCGCACCCAGGGGTTACTCGGGGCGGCCATTATCACCACACGAAAACCGAAAAATTCCTGGTCATCAAGGGCACCGCTTGTTTCCGTTTCCGTCATATCGTCTCCGGGGATTTTTACGAACTGCTCACCACGGGAGAAACGCCCAGAATTGTCGAAACGGTGCCCGGATGGACTCATGACATAACAAATGTCGGTGAAGAGGAAATGATTGTAATGCTGTGGGCTAATGAGATTTTCGATCGTGAACGTCCCGATACTTATGCAATGCCAATAGAGTGAATGGCGTTTTATCAATAATAAGTGGCGTGCAATGGGCGGTATGCCACTCCTTTCGGCATTGTTAATGGTTCTGAAAAGAGTTTCGTTATGAAAAAACTTAAAGTTGTTACAGTGGTGGGGACGCGCCCCGAAATCATTCGTCTTTCGCGGGTAATGGCAAAGCTTGATCAATATTGTGAGCACATATTGGTTCACACAGGTCAGAATTACGACTACGAACTGAACGAAATATTTTTCCAGGACTTAGGTATTCGCAAGCCCGATCATTTCCTGAACGCCGCTGGCAGCAGTGGTGCACAGACAATCGGTAACGTCATCATTGCTGTGGATCGTGTTTTGGAGGCGGAGCAGCCTGAAGCGCTCTTGGTATTGGGAGATACCAACAGTTGTATGGCGGTGATCCCGGCAAAACGCCGCAAAATTCCTACTTTCCATATGGAAGCCGGCAATCGTTGTTTTGACATGCGTGTTCCAGAAGAAATCAACCGTCGCATAGTTGACCACACCGCCGACATCAACTTGACCTACAGCACAATCGCTCGCGATTACCTACTGCGTGAAGGACTACCGCCGGATATGGTGATCAAGACGGGTAGCCCCATGTTTGAAGTTCTCAATTATTATCGAGAAGGGATTGAAGCGTCTGACGTACTCGCCCGATTGGGAGTGGAGGCAGGACAATTTTTTGTGGTTAGTGCGCATCGCGAAGAAAACATTGATTCAGACAAAAACTTTCTAAAACTGGTTGAGGTATTGAACAGCGTTGCTGCTCACTATGATCTTCCGGTGATTGTTTCTACTCACCCCCGTACGCAGAAGCGAGTGGACGCGATGGGTGTAATTTTTCATAAAAATGTACGTCTGCTCAAGCCGCTAGGCTTCAAGGATTACAATAAACTGCAGCAGACTGCCAAGGCTGTCTTGTCTGACAGCGGCACAATCAGTGAGGAGTCTTCTATCCTCAATTTCCCTGCCTTGAATATCCGTGAAGCTCATGAACGTCCGGAAGGCATGGAAGAAGCCGCCGTCATGATGGTTGGCTTGGAGGTCGACAGAGCAATGCAAGGACTACAGGTTCTGGAAAGCCAATCCAGGGGCGAAGAACGGAACTTGCGGTTGGTGGCCGATTACAGCATGCCTAATGTGGCGGAGAAGGTCGTAAGGATCATTCATAGCTATCGTGATTATGTGATGCGTACTGTCTGGAAGCAATATTGATTGAGTACGCAGTTGATGAGTAAACCGTTGAAAATCCTAGTCGTCACACAGTACTTCTGGCCGGAGAATATGCGTATCAATAATATGGTCGACGGGTTTATTGCCAAAGGCCATGAGGTTACCGTGCTGACCGGGGTACCTAACTATCCCGAGGGGCAGGTTTTCAGTGATTATCGGGAAAACCCTGAGCAGTTTTCCAGTTACTGTGGTGCGCGCATCATTCGGGTTCCAATGCTCGCCCGTGGTCGTCGCAGTATCAAGTTGGTTCTTAATTATTTCTCTTTTTTTACCAGCGCCTCGGTAGTCGGTGCATACAAACTACGTGGCGAAGAGTTTGATTCTATTTTTGTGTATGCGGTTTCTCCCATAATGTCGGCGATCCCGGCACTAGTTATTGGTCGGCTAAAAAAGGCGCCGGTGTTTATCTGGGTGCTTGATCTTTGGCCTGAGACACTCAGCGCTGTGGGTGTGGTGAAAAGCAAAGCATTGTTGAGTCTTGTCGGTCGTTTGGTGTCCTGGATTTACAATCGCGCGGATTATTTGCTCTTGCAGTCACGTGCCTTTGACGAAAGTATTAAAAAATACTGCACGAAAAGTATTTCAAAGGACCGTCTCGTATATTTTCCTAGCTGGGCTGAGGATGACTTTTCCGGGAAGGGGGATTCCTCATCGGATCTTCTAGAGCGGGACGATTCATTGTTCACCATTGTTTTCGCGGGAAATTTAGGAGAAGCCCAGGATTTTCCTGCCATTCTGGAAGCCGCACAGGCTGTCAGGCACGAGCTGCCGGTTCGGTGGGTCATCGTGGGTGACGGACGCGTCAGTGAGTGGTTGAGTAAGCGCGTTGCTGAACTCGGCCTCACCAATGTACTGCTATTAGGACGTCACCCTCTGGAGAAAATGCCGGCATTGTTCAGCGCTGCTGATGCATTGCTGGTGTCTTTGAAAACCAATGAAGTTTTTGAGAAAACCATTCCAGGTAAAGTGCAGGCTTATCTAGCCTCTGGAAAGCCGGTCATCGCGATGATTGATGGCGAAGCCGCAAGAGTTGTCACAGAGTCCGGGGCTGGTATGGCATGTGGTTCGGGTGATGCTCATGGGCTTGCACGAATTGTTCGTTCGATGTCCCGGCTTGAATCTGAGGAACGCCAACAGATGGGCGAGGCGGGCAGGCAGTTTTACCTGGAACACTTTTCAAAGGTGAAATTGTTTGACCGTCTTGAGGAGCTGTTCCGTAAAGGCAACCTGAGAAGGGACAACAAAGAATGAGCAAAACCCTTCTGACAGGAGTTTCCGGTTTTGTGGGGCGAGCGGTACATGATCGTCTTTCAAGGGAGGGGGCGAGCGATCTGATCGTAGCGCTCCGGACACTGCTTCCAGGATTGCCTCAGAGGACGTCTGTCACGCAGATACCAGGGATAGACGGATCCACTGACTGGAATTCCTGTTTGGTGGGGTGCAATGTTGTTGTCCATGCCGCCGCCCGCGTGCATGTGATGAATGACAGCTCTGTGGATCCCTTGTTTGAGTTTCGACGAGTCAACGTCGAAGGAACGCTGCAGCTTGCCAGGCAAGCTGCACAGGCTGGTGTTAAGCGCTTCATTTTTTTAAGCTCCATCAAAGTCAATGGTGAGAGCACCGTTTTTAGTGCGCCATATCTGGCAAACTCCAAGCCAGCGCCCGCTGATCCCTACGGCATTTCCAAAATGGAGGCCGAACGGGGGTTGCGCGTTATTGCGCAGGAAACAGGTATGGAAGTTGTCATCATTCGACCGCCCCTAGTCTACGGACCTGGTGTTAAAGCCAATTTCCTGAGCATGATGCGTTGGTTGCACAGAGGTATTCCTCTACCATTTGGAGCTATCCACAACCGTCGTAGTCTCGTCGCACTGGATAATCTGGTCGACTTGATCGTGACCTGCATTGACCACCCAGCCGCAGCCAATGAAACTTTCCTAGTCAGTGATGGTGAGGACCTGTCGACCACAGAGTTATTGCAAGGAATGGGGGCTGCATTAGGCGTTCCTGCTCGTTTGTTGCCAGTACCGGCATGGCTGCTCGTTGCGGGTGCAACTGTCCTTGGCCGTAAATCTCTGTCCCAACGGCTCTGTGGCTCTCTGCAGGTTGATATTACCAAGACGCGAGAACTACTGAAGTGGGAGCCGCCAGTTAGCGTGGCCCAAGCTCTTGAGGGTGCCGCACAACACTTTCTGAAACATCGCAGTTAGTTTTTTTGTCGAGTACCGTATCTTCCGCATACTGATTTTTCTACGCACAATCAATTACTTACGGTTTTCTGGCGTCGTCAGGCATCGGGTTCCGTTGTTATTTCAGGAAATGAATCATAGATGGCACTTAGTTGGTTATTTGCTGTGGTGGCGGGCACGTCGCTTCTATTGACATGGGTGCTGCGTCGCTACGCACTGACGCGCAGTCTGATGGATATTCCCAACAGCCGCAGTTCTCACTCCGTCCCTACTCCCAGAGGGGGAGGGGTAGCGATTGTACTGAGCTTTCTGATAGCGCTGCCTGTTTTGGCGGTGAATGACTGGGTTGGCTGGTCGCTGACCTGGGCATTGCTGGGCGCTGGTGGACTGATCGCGATCGTGGGCTTTCTTGATGACCACGGGCACATTGCCGCTCGCTGGCGTTTGCTGGCTCATTTTCTGGGGGCTGGTTGGGTGCTTACCTGGTTAGGTGGAGTTCCGCCGCTCAATTTGTTGGGATGGCAGTTCGACCTTGGCTGGCTGGGTCATGTACTCGCGGCGTTTTATCTCGTATGGATGCTTAATCTCTACAACTTTATGGATGGAATCGACGGTATTGCCAGCGTTGAGGCAGTCTGTATCTGTTTCGGGGCTTGTCTGATCTACTGGCTTACCGGCCATCAAGAGCTGGCCGTAGTACCTTTGCTTTTGGCCGTCTCCGTACTTGGCTTTCTGTACTGGAATTTCCCTCCAGCACGCATTTTCATGGGCGATGCAGGCAGTGGGTTTCTTGGGATCGTGCTGGGTGGGCTTTCGCTGCATGCCGCGTGGAGTGCCCCGAGTCTGCTTTGGGTATGGCTGATCTTGTCAGGTGTGTTCATCGTTGATGCCACCTTTACTCTCATCCGTCGCTTATTACGCGGTGATAAAATCTACGAAGCACATCGTAGTCATGCCTATCAATACGCATCGCGCAAGGTGGGCCGGCATCTTCCGGTGACACTCGCCATCACGGGCATCAACTTGTTTTGGCTGCTGCCTATTGCTATTTGGGTCGGTTTATTGGGACTCGATGGTAGTATGGGGCTGGTGCTGGCCTATGTGCCTTTGGTCTTTCTCGCGATCAAATACCATGCGGGTGAGCTGGAAAAAAACGGATAATGCGCCCAGCCTCGGCTGCTGCTTGGGATGCGTTTCGTCGTAGATCAATTTGAACACACACCTCGTTTGTAATGATGGTGCTATGGACTGAGGTACTGAAAGGGGCTATGGATAAAATACGAGCATGTTTGGTGGGCCTTCCGCGCCGACACAAGCGCTTTCTGCAAGTGGTCACTGACGTCTTGTTGATTTGGTTTGCCCTTTGGATGGCATTTGTTGTGCGGCTAGGGTTCGACGATCTGAACAATCCCTTTGTTGTTCATTTATGGCTATTTCTCAGTGCCCCCGCCATTGCCATCCCACTGTTTATCCGCTTTGGAATGTACCGTGCAGTCATGCGTTACTTTGGCAATGACGCGTTGATTGCAATCATCAAGGCGGTCAGTCTTTCGGCGCTGGTATTGGCGTTGGTCGTGTATGTCTACAGTAACCACCAGACAGTTGTCCCACGTTCTATCGTCTTCAACTACTGGTGGCTGAGCCTTATCATGATTGGTGGCCTGCGTTTGGGTATGCGCCAGTATTTTCTGGGTGACTGGTTCGCTGCCGCACAACATGTGCCCTTCACTAATCGAGACGATGGTCTGCCTAAGGTTGCGATTTATGGCGCCGGTGCTGCTGGCAACCAGCTTGTGGCGGCGCTCCGTGTGGGGCGATTGATGCGACCGGTCGCCTTTATCGATGACGACGCCAGCATTGCTGACCGCGTCATATCCGGCCTGCATGTTTACAAACCAAAAAATATCCAGCGGATGATCGAGGAAACAGGAGCTGCCGAGGTGCTTCTGGCTATTCCTTCATCCACTCGTGGCCGTCGTCGGGAAATACTGGGCTACCTGGAGAAATTTCCGCTCCACGTTCGAAGTGTTCCCGGTTTCATGGACCTGGCTAGTGGCCGGGTCAAGGTCGATGACATTCAAGAGGTCGACATCGCGGATCTGTTAGGTCGCGATTCCGTGCCTGCTCAGGATGATTTGCTAGCGCGTTGCATCAAGGGGCAGGTTGTTCTGGTAACAGGGGCGGGTGGTTCCATCGGTTCTGAACTGTGCAGGCAGATCCTTTCTTCAGCCCCCACGACTCTGCTTTTATTCGACCATAGTGAATTCAATCTTTATAGCATTCTGTCCGAGCTTGAACAGCGAATCGTCAAAGAGTCCCGATCGGTCAAGTTGCTGCCAATTCTAGGGTCAGTACGGAATCACGAAAAACTGTTGGACGTGATGAAAACCTGGAGTGTGGATACCGTCTACCATGCGGCAGCTTACAAACATGTACCTATGGTTGAACACAACATAGCGGAAGGCGTGTTGAACAATGTTATCGGCACATTGAATACTGCCCAGGCTGCCTTGCAAGCAGGGGTCGCCAATTTTGTCCTGATCTCGACAGACAAGGCTGTTCGCCCGACCAACATCATGGGCAGTACCAAACGACTCGCAGAATTGACCTTGCAAGCGCTCAGCAAGGAAATCGCGCCGGTCCTGTTCAATGACCCTTCGAATGTTTCGAGGGTGAATAAAACGCGGTTCACCATGGTTCGATTCGGAAATGTGTTGGGCTCGTCTGGCTCTGTCATCCCGCTGTTCCACAAACAGATCAAATCGGGTGGGCCGTTAACGGTTACCCATCCAAAGATCACTCGTTACTTCATGACTATTCCCGAGGCAGCTCAGTTGGTCATTCAGGCTGGATCAATGGGCTTGGGGGGGGACGTATTTGTCCTGGACATGGGCGAGCCAGTGAAAATCGTGGAACTGGCCGAGAAGATGATCCATTTGTCCGGTCTGAGCGTTCGTTCTGATAAAAATCCTCATGGCGATATCGCTGTTGAATTCACGGGCCTTCGCCCGGGTGAGAAGCTCTATGAGGAGCTGTTGATTGGCGAGAATGTGGTCGCGACCGAGCACCCAATGATCATGAGTGCCAGTGAGGATCATCTTCCTTGGGAGGCTCTCAAGGGAAAACTCGCTGAGTTACTTACGGCGGTAGGCGAAGATGACTACGCACGAGTTCGTCAGCTGCTGCGTGACACCGTCAGCGGGTACGCACCCGATGGTGAAATCGTGGATTGGATTTATCAGCAACAACGCAGACGGCGAGAGCCTTGATTTCGAGCAGTGGTGCTCCAAACGCATTGGAGCGCCACTCTTGCGGTTTTGATGTTGGAGGTTGATTGTTATCGTTCCTCGTTCCCTACCAGGGAGAGGAAAAGCTCGCGATTCTGATTCACCGACTCAGGGTCGCAAAGGTTTTTATCGGCAAACTCAAGCATACGACGGCGTTTCTGTAGTCGCTGTTCGCAAGAAAACTTTGAAAACACATCTATCTTGTGTGCGAATGACTCGGGAGAGTCTAAAGGCATTACCCATCCCAGATCATGTTCTTCAAGCGTGCGCCACGGTGTCCGATCACTCAATAATACCGGAGTACCAACACTGATTGATTCAGCAATGACATGACCGTAGTTTTCGCCGCGAGTTGGGAAAAAAAACAAATCATAACGAGAGAATGTATCTTTCACATCCTGAGGCAGTACATTGCCACAGTAGTTGAATGCAATGTTCTTTGGCAGCTGATCAAGCAAGTTTACACAATGCGCCCAATAGGCGGTATCTTCTTTAGGCCCATAAATATCGAACTGCAGTTCACATTGCACGAACATCAAAGTCTGAATTGCAAAATCGAGATTTTTCATGGGGGATATTCTTGACAGGAATATCACGCGCATTGCTCTGCCTTCTGTAGAGTAATATGTCGATAGACCGGCAAGAGAATGGGTTTTTTGGCTGGGTAGATCCGATGCGATCTTTATTGAGCATCCTTTGATCCCCAGCGCGTGTTCGATATCATTTCTCTCATATTCACTGGACGCTTGGAACAGCACATCTTTTGTCAGGCCCAAGAATTGGCATGCCCTGAGATAGCAAGCCTTCTTGAGTTTTTTTATCGCGAGTGCTGCCCCGGCAAATTCGCCCCGCGGCGCGAGTACAAAAGGTGTTTTTCCCGCTTTTCCGAATAATCGATGCAACAGTGGGTAAATCGTAAATACAGGGTCGAAGAAGCTATTCAGGTAAACAATGTCATGGGGAGTGTTTTTTATCAGGTCACCCACTGCTCCAAAGTTCGCATCTTCGGCAGGAAGGTAATAAACGTAGGCACTTCCTACCTTTTGCCATCTGCCTCGCTGGATAGCCGGGTAGGGGGCTGAGTCACCCAAGTCGCGATCACGGGTGACAATCCAGAACTCGAGTTCCTGATCAAGGTGCGACACCATGTTCTCGATGGTTCGCACCGGTCCACCACCTTTGTAACCGGGTAGGTAGTAGACGGAAAATGTAAGTATCTTTACTTTGTTCAATGGGGCACCCATCTATGGCTTACGTTTTCCGGCGAGGAGTGTAGTTACGAAAAAAGAATGTTGAATTAAATACAATGTCAAAAATCCAAGTGAGCAGAGAAAAAAGTAAAATATAAGCCCGGGAATATTTATCCCCATTTGAGCGACCGAGGTTGCGAGAACGCTTCCCCATAATGCGGCCAATAATGGATTAGGCAAAAATCTATAGATTAAAAGCTCGCTGGCTAATACTAAGAATGTTAATGCGCCCATGCCTATAATAACAAGCCATAAACTATTTGAGAAATAGAAAAAAGACACCGGTCCGGGCAGGCTTGCAAATACAAATTTGCTCAGATCCATAAACCTGTAATGCGATAGTGCAATATCCTGAAATATAGATGCTTTACCTATAGCCGCTTTTTCTGTGGCTGCGGACACAAGAAGAGAAATGCTTTTGTCCGGGTATGCCGATGTGGCCATTAGCCCTTCGAGTCCAATCCAGCGGTCTACGGAAAACATTGCAAATTTCGTAAACCCTTTCAACAACATAGATTCTTCCTCTGCCCATGACTTGGTTTTATTCCAAGGCATTGTTAAAGGAACTCCGGAATAATGATAATCCCGGATTGAATTTATGAGGGGGTAGCATACTAAAAATAGTAGGAGAAAAGATGCTAGCAAGAAACTAGCCCATTTGATGTTTGCACCGTTCAGACGTTTTCGATTTAATATTAAGGAGAAAAATAATGGAACAATATGGAATATATATAAACCCCTGCTGAGAAGCGAGACTGATGCTGCCATTCCTTCAAGGAGTAGGAAGTAAATGGTGTTTATATTGTTATTGCTTGAGGAGAATTCCCACCATAAAAGCGTAGTGACAGCCATTGCAAAGCCGGTAGATAATAACCAGTAAAATAGAGCGTTGAGAGGCCATATTATCGTTTTAGGAACCAAGCCGACTTGCTGGAACGAAAAAAGTATATTTAGTACTGCGAAAATAATGATGCTTGAAGCCAGTATGCTCCACAGATAAACCTTGTAGCGGTTATACCAATTCGGAGGTAAAAGAGGTCTTTCTTCCGTCATCGTTGACTGCATACTAAAGAAATAGCCGTATACCAGTCGGGCGACAATAACTCCCAGTGCTCCTAGGCTCGCCACAATCAGTACGTGATCCCATTCCGGTCCGGTGCCGTTGAAGAGTCCAGTCGGCTCGACAAAAGGATAATCAAGAATCAGGTGGATTACTGCTTTTAACCAGAAACCAAGCCAAAGTATTATCGTTAAAAACGTGTATCCATAAGTTGTTTTTTGAAAAACGCCGGAGATCAATAAGGCAAGGTAAATTAAAGAAAAAAAGCTGTAGATATACCAAGAGCCTTGATATAAAGAAGCACCGAAAAAAAACAGAACGGACCAGCAGAAAAAAGATATAAAAAGTGTTATCTTTTTTAGTTTCGGGTTCAATATTGTGGTTCTGCTTAATGCGTCCATTTTGATACCAAAAGTAAAAGATTAGGGCTGAAACCCATTATTTGTGAGTGCCGAGTCGGGAGCAATCCAGCGCCATCCTTTACCGCGCCTGTAAAAAAATTAATGTCGCTCTGACACCAATAAAAAATTTGCTTTCCGGTCTGATTTTGAAAAGACGTAGTCCCCCGAGCATTATTTTGGTTTTCAGCCGGGGAGGGGTTGAGAACTGATTACTTAGTTTGGTCCATCTCGAAACGATGTCAGGGCAATCTGCTGCGACTCTAAAGTATATTTTCAGAGCGTGACCGAGGACCACCTCACGAGCCTCCCCCTGGCAATGCAGCAGTACCTCTGTCAACGCCGTTTCTATTTCGTCAATATCGGTTTTAACCGCTACTGCCCGGGTATTCAATACAGAATCGATACACGATTTGTCTTTTCCCCATAGGCTAAAAATATGATTCCAGTATATTTTCCTGATGCCTTGAGACAGTTGCATTTGCCTGTTTGATGCAGCTGTGGATATCTGAGTTGCATGCACTCGGTATTGCAGTAGAACTTCTGGAACATTCGCCATTTTCCACCCCGCAATCGCCGCCCGAACCCAAAGGTCGTAATCTTCGGCTTTGTCCCATCGGTGTTCATAGCGTAGCTCTTTTACTAGCGCGGCGCGCATCATGACGGCGGGGTGAGCAAAAGGAGACCCAAAAAGCAATGCCATTTTGATGGCGTTGTCGGATTCAGGCAACTTGACAGTTCGCTTGTCTGCAGCGCCGAAACGTTTAACCCAGCTCCCGACCATATCGGCCCCGGAGGATTTCAGGTAGGCCAGCTGCTTTTCGAATCGGTGTGGGAGCGCGATATCGTCTTGATCCATTCGAGCAATCCACTCGCCAGTCGCAAGAGTAAGTGCCTCGTTGAGTGTATTGGCCAGTCCTTTGTTTGCACGAGTGACAATTTTTATGCGAGAGTCTTTTTTTTCGTACTGTTGAAGAACAGATAGAGAGCTGTCTGTCGAGCCGTCATCAATCGCTATCACCTCAAAATCGGTAACTGTTTGATTGAGGATGGAATCAAGCGCTTCCGCAAGAAACGCACCGGCGTTGTAAATAGGCAAAACTACCGAAATGAGCGGAGTTTTAATGAGGGTGTTAGAAGTCACGCTTGTTGCTCCAGAGCCAGTCCCGTGTTGCCGACAATCCGTCGTTGAAACTTACCAAGGGGTACCACCCGGTATCTTTTTTAAGTTTTGACGCGTCCAGAACGTTGGCCTTTACATCGAATGCGCGTTCAGGAAGGTGTTCAGTACTAATACTGCACCCGATATCGTGCATCAACGGAGTAATCGCATTGATGACATCAAGGTTGCTCAAACCGACCGCTGAACCGAGGTTGTATGTTTCGGAAAGCTTTCCATATTTCAAAGCATGAACAATGCCGGAGGCAACGTCGCTGGTATTAAGGTAATCCCGGATTGAGCCTGTTTTCCCAAAAATTTTGATCGGCATTTTTTTGATTGAAGAGGCTATTGCGGTTGCGATAAAACCCTGGCCGATAAACGGGCGCTGGCCAACACCGTAGGCATTGGCTGGGCGGACGCAAATGAACTGTAGCCCATGAGTCTTCGCGTATAGATACGCGTAACACTCAAGTGTTAGCTTGGTAACACCGTAAGGTGATATCGGTTTGGTCGGATGTGTTTCGTCTATGGGTAATGACAACGCTTCCCCGTAAACTGTGCCGCCTGACGAGATCAGCACCAGTTTCCGATTGCGTTGTGCGACCTCGGTAAACAGTTGTACCGTTGCAGGCAGGTTCTGCTGCAAGTCAGCAAGCGGGTTTTCGAATGACGTGTTCGGCACTGTTGCGTAAGCGAGCTGAATTACCTCTTCATGAGTATCCAGCAGGCTGCAAATCAGCTCTTGTTGTGCAAAATCACCGCTCACATATTTCGCTTCATCCGGGAGGGGGAACCGCGGTTGCGGGCTCCGACCCAGCACAGTGACCCGCCTGCCGCACGCGATTAACTGAGGCACCAGAAAAGCTCCAATGTATCCGCCTCCTCCGATGACCAGCGTGGCGATTTTTGAGGGGTATTGGACATTCATAGCGTCACCCATGCAGACGGGAACAAATCGTTCACATTTGTATTATTAATGAACCACTGTTTTGGTGCGACAACGATTTTATCCGCGTTCGGATTGAGCCATGCGCCCCACCAACTGAATGAGCTGTTCGCGATGATATTATGCTGGCACATACTCATGAGGCGCATATCGTTATAGCTTTCACTGCCCTTGTTATGGTTTACATAGTAATGCGGAAAGCCTATATCCAGATTATTTTTTACCCAGTCGATATCATCAGAGAAAACAAAGAATGTGGGAGCGTCCACACGTTTCGACAGGAGCTGGATAGCTGCTTGATAATATTCCAGCGTGCAAGCTGCATAGACTGAGTTATTAACATAGTCTCCCCGTCTCACATGCAGGCTGATTGCATTGGTATTTAGTATTTGGTCAGCTGTTGCAATATTCTGTGGGGTCATGTCGAGCTTGAAAGTGAAATCTTTTCGAATCTCTTCCGCTACGTCCAGAAAGTAACGTTCACTCTGCCAGTAGCCCATCAAGTAACAGTCGTCTGGAACTTTTTTAAGGCCATTCCAGTAATGAAAAGAGGGTTCTATGATCAAACTGGCTTTGCGCAGCCAGGCGAATTTGGGGCGATGCAAAAAGTTCCGAATCCGGGGGGAAGCTTGCCAGGTGAGAACATGGCTAACATCTTTATCACGAGCAATACACATTTCACCGGTAAATAGTTTGCTCAGTTCAAATCCCTGATGCAGTGTGTATGACTCAAAGGACGACGTATCGAGCAGAAGTGGTTCTTTTTTTGCGGAGGAAAGGGCCCGAGCAGCGGCATATTGAAACATTTGGTTGCCCAAGCCGCCAATAAGGTGTGCGATAACCATCTTAACTGTTCCTTAGTTGCACATTGAGCAATCTGACAGTGGCAGGATTTTTCCATAGAATAAGGAAGAGAAACGCTGCGACTAAAATTGACAGAATCAAGAGATAAAAGATGGCCGTTGAAAAGCCAGATGCTGGAGGCAAATACATGACAAGAACTGCCATTCCGATCATCAGAATCAAAGCACTTAAGCAGCGCAAACTGTCGAGTTTGAATTTTACCTGTTTGTACATATTCATCGACATAGCAGTGAGCATTGTCACCGCGCCCGAAATCAAGGCAAAACCGGCGTAGCTGATGTCTGCCTTGTACTCACCAGCAGTAACAATCAACAGTAAAATAACTGTGGCACCTATCGCATAAGGCACAGCCAATGAGGTGGTTTTTCTTTTGATGTGAGCGGCGTTACTCAGCACATTGCCCAGTGCCCGGCACAGTTCAACGACGGCGCCCAAAGCCATAAATTCCCATGCATTGCTGTACTCGGGAGCAACCAGAATTTTAAGCAGGTAGGGGGCTGCGAGAATGGTCAGTCCTGCCAGGAGTAAATAGACAGGCACCAACGTATTCAATAGGTCAGAAACGGCCAGTTGGACTTCGGTGTTATTCGAGTGCTCGCTCGCTCGACGGAAGAAAAAGGGATACAAAAACTGAATGGCAAGCGATTCTGCCAAAGCCCAAATCTGTCCCGCCAATTGTAACCCCACCGCAAAAAAACCGAGTTGGGCCAGTCCCCAGTAATGCTCAATTGCGAAACGATAGCCGCTGACTTGTACCCACATCAGGCCGGCAGCCAATGCCAATGGCAAGCAGTATGCAAGGATCGTCTTTTTGTCGAGCAACGGTAGACGCGATTGACTGTAGATGGGCGAAGGAATGCGGGACTTGAAGTAATACCGAGCGCCAACAGCCCCGACCGCCATTCCCAAGGCCTGGCCTGCGAACCAGGCAGTCGCTGAGCTCCACAGCGTAACGAATAGTATCGATGCAATCAGGCCAGTTATCGATGAGGCTACGGACCATCCAACGGAAGACGCACGAAAGCCAAGCATATTCAGCATCGGAATCAACGTGGCATTCCATGTGCCGGCTGTAACCATTACAAAGACGACGCCCATGGTGGAAATGGCGCTGATAGTTGATACCGAAGGCGTTACGCCTAAAGCAACAATAGACCCTAACGCAGAGGCGGCAATGATATAACCGCTGTACGACTTGAGCCTGCGAATCAACGTGCCATCATCCCACCAGGCATGTGTATGCAGGTTTATATGTTGGCCGACAGGGTTTATGAGGAAAAGACCGCAAAGCATTTGAACGGTTATCAGGATCGCGAGCTCCCCATATTTCTCGGGAGGGAGAAAGGATGTCACTGCTCGAATCGAGGCCAATGCAATCAGGGTTGTTGCGAGACGCCCAATGCTAATGACCAAAAAATCGCGCTTAAACGCCAAGGTCTTCAACTATCGTTTTAACGATAGTCTCCGCAAAAAAATGCGCCTCAAAGGGATGTGCGGCCTCACTACTCAAAAAATCGGAAATGCGCTGTTGATAACCCACAAATTCGGCATCGGTCATCGCACGCAGAAAATGATACAGGTCTGACATATCGTTAAACTGACGACGGTCTATGAAGCAATTTTGCGGGATGTGTTCGGTTACGTTGCTAGCCCCCCAGTAAATGGGGATGCAGCCGGCGAAAAAACAGTCGAATATTTTTTCTGTTATATAGCCAGGCAAGTCACGTACATTTTCGTAACATATAGAGAAACGTGTCTTCTCCAAAACATTGCGCTTACTATCAACTCTGCCACGGTAGCTAGGGAATGGGTGAAGCTTTATGAAACGCCCAATTCCTTTCCAGAATCGGCGTTCAAGGGCTCCTCTGATCCCGTTTCTTGCAGCAGGGATGTTCCAGTCAACGCCATACAAAAGGAAGTCGTCGGGAGCGTTCTTTTCAAACCATCGTATTGCCGCAACTCGTTCGATATATAAGTCGCGAGTATCCGAAATAGTGAGTGCCCGGTTGCTGGAGATAAGGCAGCAAAAATTTTCTCTTGCAAAAAAGCCGTCCGGCGCTTTGATCTCGATTTTATTTGGAAAATTAATCTTTACATACTTGTCGCCGTCAACCAAGTCGTCATTCCATGTGAAGATTTTTTTGTAGTGCTCCCAGTTTTTAGGCGACCCGTTTTCCACACGGATTTGTGGCGTTTCTAACATCAACAAATAGGAAGGAGCCGAGGAGTAGGGCGAGTGAACGTCCATATCTAGACTAAATGCTATTTCAGTGGCGCTGGACATGTCCGGCGTGTTGAGTTCAATGCCGTTTTTCAGTAAAGAATTACGCAGCAGGTGAAACGGATAAAGACAGTTATCTCGATTTGAGGGGTGGTTCAAATCAAATATTGAGTTGTCTTTAAAACCAAGTCCTGAAAACGTTGCAAATACTCTTTCCATTAAAGAGAAACGCCTTTGATTTTCCAGTTTTCCCAAACAAATTCGTAGTTCCAAGTCTCAATGTGTGTTTGTTGGAGCGAGCGTCTTATTGCGTTTCTTTTTTCAGTGGCGTTATCAATGAAGTTGTGAAACTGGACTTGGAGATTGTCAATGTTTTTTATGAGGCCAGAATCGATGAGGGCGGGGAGTACATCGAACTCCCCGCCTTCAATGTTTATTTTCATCAAATCTATTCTTGTAATTCCTAGGGTGTTAATGCACGGAACTATAGAGCGTATTTCAACGCGCTCTGTATTCCCCTTCGCGTGAGGCGACTCAAAACTGGAGGCGTTGTCAGCCAGACCTATATCTAGCCACCCATCTACGGATGCAAGTCCATAATTGAAGCAAGTGATTTTCGGGTTTCCGGAAAAACGATTGACGCACTTATTATAGAACTCCGGAACGGGTTCGAATATATAAACCGCACAGGCATATTTGGCGTGAATATCGGCTGCGAAATCGCCATGGTAGCCGCCCAGGTCAAAAACCACACTATCAGCGGATAGAGGGTAGTCTAGTCGCAAGGTCTGGTCTCCCTTGTCTTTGAACCAGCGATCTACCTCTAAGAGAAAAGGTTCTCTTTTAATATAGCGGTTATTTAAGTAAACAATTTTGTTTTTGATTTTTTTGACGAGAATCATCATGAAGTCCGTTATTTGATTTCGGCTAGGGCAGCAAACGCTTCCGGAATGGCAAAGTGATGATTGCCCACAAAGAGACCAAATTGATCAATGTGCTCCGCATTTTTCAACGTGCCATGAACTTCCGAGTCGAAATACTTGACCACTTCGTTCTTGGCAAAGTTGCCAGCCACAATCGGGCGACATTCGAACCCTAGTTCGTTCAACTTGAAAACCAACTCTTTTCGCGTCAATTTGCTTCCTGGACGTATGACCAGGCTGAAACCAAACCAGCTGGAGTTTCCGATTTCATGCTGAATAATAATGTCCGGGTGATTACTCATCGCTGCTTGTAGAAGCGCGCCATTTTTGCGTCGTTCTTCTACCATTTTTGGAAGGCGTTTGACTTGTTCTACACCAAGAGCTCCTTCCAGCTCCAGAGGGCGAACGTTGTATCCAGGCAGAACAAAACGGAACGACTCTTCGAATGGGTCGTCGCTTTTTTCACTGCAGACCAGATTTTGTTTGGGCAGGTTGCGCGTCCACCCATGGGCGCGTAGCGAAAGCAGAATCTGATATAGCTCTTCGTCGTCGGTGACGATCAATCCACCTTCCATGGTCGAAATATGATGGCTGAAGAAGGAACTGAAGCTGCCCATTACACCAAAGGTTCCCGCCTGCTTGCCATTGTATGTGGCACCCATGGATTCGCAGTTGTCTTCAATCAAGACAATATTACGATCACCAATAATTTCTTGGATACGACCGAAATCGTTAGGGTTACCCAAGAGGTTAACGGCCATGATGGCCCGGGTTTTATCAGTGACGGCGAGTTCAAGTTGCTCAAGGTCGTAGTTGAGTGTTTGAAGGTCGATATCGACAAACTTGATCTTTAGACCGTATTGGTAAAGCGGATAGTAGGTTGTGCTCCAAGAAACTGCAGGTACGATGATTTCATCGCCACGCTTCAGCTTCAACGAAGAATTCTGAGTGTAGAACAGTGCAGCAACAATCAATAAGTTTGCGGAAGAACCGGAGTTCACCATTACGCAATGTTTACTGCCGACGTACTGCGCAAAGTCCCGCTCAAATGCTTTAACCTGTTCGCCCATGGTGAACATGCCGGTGGCGATAACACGTTGCATGGCGTCGAGCTCTTCTTTCTCCCAAGAAGAGGCTGCCAGCGGAAATTTAATACTCATTGCTGATGCTCCAGATAATAGCTATAGGTCTTTTCGACGCCTTCTTGCAGGGTGTGGCGCGGGCTCCATCCCCATAATGTCTGACGCTCGATGCTCACTAATTTTCGCGCCATTCCGACAGGTCTTTCAAGGTTGTGCTCGAACCGTCCGTCATACCCCATCACTGCGGCTACAGCTTGATAATACTCGTTGATAGAGAAGTCGTGCCCTAACCCAATATTCAGATAGGGTGGCATTGAATCAAACTCCTTTATCGCTTGCACGATAGCGTCTGCCAAGTCGCCGCCATACATGAATTCACGCCTGGCGTTGCCGTCGCCCCAAATCTCCACCGACTGCTCGCCATTCTTTTTCGCCAGGTGGATCTTGTGAATGATCGCCGGTAAGAGATGTGAGTGAATGGGGTCGAATTTGTCATAGCGACCGTATATGTTGCATGGAATCAATGTCTTGTATTGAAAGCGGGCGTCTTCGCGCATGATGTATTCGCACAGGCGCGCGGTCGCAACCTTGGCTAAAGCGTAACCTTCGTTCGTCGGTTCCAGTTCGCCTTTGAGCACCATGTCTTCGCTCAATGGCTCGGAATGATTGCGCGGGTACATGCAGGAACTGCCAAGGTTAATCAGACGTGTTATGCCTGCCTTGTAGGCCGCCCACACGATATTGCGGCCCATATCCAGATTGTCGAGCAAGAAGCTTACTGGCTCCTTGATGTTGGCCTGGATACCACCCACTTTACCCGCGGCATGAATTACCAGATCAGGTTTATGCTGCTCGAGATAAGCCTGAACCGCGTTGTAGTCACGCAGATCCAGTTCGTTGCTGCGCGGTGCCAGCACTTCATAATTGCTGATCTCCGGATGGTCGAGCACGTTGCGCCCGACCATTCCACCACCCCCCGTCAACAATATTCGCATTTTGCTCATCTAATGGCTTGCCAAGTAATGTTATTCATTGCCACTGAACGTGGTATAGCCGTGCTTGCGAGTCAATTCATCGCGCTCGGCTGTTTTCAGGTCTTCACGGACCATTTCGCTAACGAGCTCAGCAAAGGTGATTTTTGGTGTCCAGCCGAGCTTGGTTTTTGCTTTGGAAGCGTCACCCAGCAAGGTTTCAACTTCGGTTGGGCGGAAGTAGCGAGGATCGACCGCTACAATGCATTTACCGGTTTCGTCGAAGCCTTTTTCTTCTTCATCTTTGCCCTGCCAGGTAATTTTAATACCCAGTTCCTGAGCGGCAGCATTGACGAAGTCGCGCACGCTGTACTGCACGCCAGTTGCTATCACGAAGTCTTCAGGATTTTCCTGTTGAAGCATGAGCCATTGCATCTCGACGTAGTCTTTGGCGTGGCCCCAGTCGCGCAGCGAGTCCATGTTGCCAAGATACAGGCAGTCTTGCAGTCCCAGCTTGATACGCGCGAGTGCACGCGTAATCTTACGTGTCACAAATGTTTCACCACGAATAGGGCTTTCGTGGTTGAACAAAATGCCGTTGCAGGCGTAGATGCCATAGGCTTCACGGTAGTTAACGGTGATCCAGTACGCATACAGTTTGGCTACGGCATAAGGACTACGTGGATAGAACGGTGTCGTTTCTTTTTGTGGGGTTTCTTGAACCAAGCCGTAAAGTTCGGAAGTTGAGGCTTGATAGAAACGGGTCTTTTTTTCGAGGCCCAGAATTCGAATAGCTTCGAGAATACGCAAGGCGCCCAGAGCATCGGAGTTTGCAGTGTATTCCGGCTCTTCGAATGAAACAGCAACGTGACTTTGTGCGGCCAGGTTATAGATTTCATCTGGCTGCACTTTTTGAATGATTCGAGTCAGACTGGAAGAGTCTGTCATGTCACCATGATGCAAGAAGAATGGCAGGCCTTCATCGTGGACGTCATGGAACAAATGATCAATGCGAGCGGTGTTGAACGATGAGCTGCGGCGTTTTATGCCGTGCACTTCGTAGCCTTTGCTCAGCAATAGTTCAGCAAGATAGGCGCCATCTTGTCCGGTAACGCCAGTTATAAGTGCTTTCTTAGTCATTTGCTCTTCCATAATTATCTTCAAATCTAACTATATCGTTTTCGCCTAAATAACTACCTGATTGAACTTCTATGATCTCGAGTTCAACCATTCCAGGGTTTTTCAGGCGATGGAGTTCCCCGATGGGGATGTAAGTGGATTGGTTTTCCGTTAAAAGGAATGTTTCGATGCCTCGCGTCACCTCAGCCGTGCCCTTCACCACAATCCAGTGTTCGGCCCGGTGATGATGTTTTTGCAAGGATAAGGATGCTCCCGGTTTGACACCGATTCGCTTGACCTGGAAACGATCTCCCATATCGATGCTGTCGTACCAGCCCCAAGGGCGTGAAACCTTCCGGTGGGAAATGGCTTGACTGCACTTTTCCTTTTCAAGCTGCACAACAATGTCTTTGACTTGCTCAACATGATCCTTATGTGTAATCAGGACTGCATCCAGCGTATCAATGATCAGCAGATTCTCTGTGCCGAGGGCGACAACCGGTCGATGGGGGGCGTGAATAAAGGTGTTGCTCGATCGGCTGACAGTGCCTTGTCCGTGGATTCTGTTGCCGGCGTCATCGGCCTCTGTCAACTCGGCCAAAGCGTTCCAGCTACCCACGTCGCTCCATTGGCCATTGAAAGGGACCACCACCACATTGTCGTGACGTTCCATGACGGCGTAATCAATGCTTTGTGAGCGGCAAGTTGCGAAAATAGTGGCATCTGGTCGAATAAAGTTAGTGTCTTTTGAGAATGCCTCGGATTCGGCGACATCAAGAGACGCTCGACAAGCCGCCAGAATATCGGAAGCATGCTTTTCAAGTGCGGCGATCAATACAGTGGCTTTACACAGGAAAATGCCTGCATTCCACAGTACATTTCCGGCCAGCAACATGTTTTGAGCGCTGGCTGAATCCGGTTTCTCTACGAATCGGTCGACGCAACGGCCTCCGTTTTCTTGAGCGGCGCCTTGCTGAATGTATCCATAAGCGGTGGATGGATAGCTCGGCACAATGCCAAAGGTAACAATGGCTCCCGCTTTGGCTTGTGCGATACCGCTCCAGACCGTTTTCGCAAAACTGTCAATGTCAGGTATGTGGTGATCCGCGGGACAGAAGAGGAGGAGGTCACGTCCCTCTTTTTCACAGTTCAGCGCTGCCAGCGCCATAGCCGCTGCAGTATTGCGAGCGCAAGGCTCTAAAATTATGCCCCCTGTCACTTGTGCGGACTGAAGGCTGTCAGAGACCAGAAAACGGTGTTCTTCGGAGGCGACCATCAACGCATGGTCTGCCAAACAAGAGACTCGCTCCAATGTCAGTTGCAACAGGCTTTTTTCACCAATCAGGGGCACAAACTGCTTCGGAAAACTCTTGCGTGACAACGGCCACAGCCGAGATCCAGAGCCGCCACAGAGAACAACAGGTGTGATTAAATTGAATGTCATCAGTGATCTACTTGAACAAAAAGCCTATAAAGCCAAATACTGGCACTGTCTACTTGAAATCCGACGCACTTGAAAATAAAAAGCTTCTGATAATAGATAGGCATAGATGATTTTTTCGGCTCCTCATACCTTGCCTTCATGCCTCCTGGCTATCCATCAAGAGAGATAGGGACAAGTACTTTTCACTGTTGCGCCGAGTGCTCGGACGTCGGTTGATGCCATCGCGATACATTATTATCAACGTACTCCGATCCTGGATCGAAGCGCTATCATGGTAACGACGAGGTTTCAATACTCGGATGTTTTTCGTCTGATTCTGATTAAGGCTTCGTGCCATTATGGTTAACGTTGCAGCGTACCTCGCTTCGTACGGCCGGTAAATTTTACCTCATGCTGAGGACTGTGAGGCATTTTTTTGGGGCGTTAAGGCATGCACTGCGCTGGCAGCTTCTTTCACGCAGGGTTGGTCCTGGGCAAGCACCGGATGCGGGTGTTCATCCTGTAAATTAGCCCCAATACACATGCTGTAACTCGCTCACTTTTGACAGGATCCACACATCGCCTAAGTTTGGAAGGCAGCTTCGGAAAGCTGCTTTCTCAATCGATGTCATGGAGCGTCATTTATGCGTACTGGCTATTTCTACTCTCTGGTTTTTGCCCTGCTCACCAGCGCCTCGATCGCGGCGGTTGCTGCGCCGACGGTGAAACCTGAGGCAGGTAATGCACCTTTGGTGATGGATATTTCCCCCAAAGCCGGGTCTGGCAAAGTCGATCTGAACCAGGCTGATGCGCCAACCCTGCAGCGCGAGCTGTCCGGAGTAGGGGAGGCCAAAGCCAACGCGATTGTTGCGTATCGTGAGAGTAATGGGCCGTTTGCGTCATTGGACGAGTTGCTTGAGGTGAAGGGGATTGGCAAAGCGATTCTGGATAAGAATCGCGATAAGCTTGAGGTTTACTAAGCTTGTAAGTCAGTGACAGGGCCGGTCATTGACCGGCCTTTTTTAGTTGTGCACCAGGCAAGGCGCGTTATGGAACTCGATTTTGAGACGTTCTTTGATCGGGTTAATAACGACATCCTGATGGCTTTGTCTGACGCGCCAAATTGAAGACAAGCGGGTGTTCAAGCTGATCCATCGTTACATCGAGGCGGCAACGATGTCAGGCTGTATCGCCAGCCGACGGTAGGAAGGGGCATCGCAAGGCTGCCTGCTCTCGCCGCTGTCGAACATCCTGTTTAACGCACTTGACCGTGAGCTAGAACGACGGGGGCATCGTTTTGTACGATGCCGACGACGCCAACGTCTATGTGCGCAGCCCTCTTGTTGGCGAACGAGTGACGAGAAGTATTGAGCGCTTCCTGCGTCAGCGACTGAAACTGACGCTGAAGTGGGGCAAGAGCCGAGTAGCCGGGTCTTATATTTGTGATTGCTTGGGTTACGGTAAGAGCTGTATCAGCAGCCGAAGCTGAGAGCGGCGACGATGAGTCTGGATCGCTTGAACGACCGAATCAGAGACCTGCCGCACTGAGTGCGGGGTTGCAAGATGACAACCGTCATTGCGCGAATAAACCCTGTACTGCGTGGCTGGGCAGGCTACTTCAAGCTGAGTCAGAGCAAGTGGTTGCTTGGGGAGGCGGATGGTAAGGGGGCGTCGAAAGCTGCGCTGCGCCGTATGGCGTCAATGGAAGCCGCCCTCAACGTGGACGTGCAACTTGATGTGCTTGGACTCCGCGATTCACGTTCCTACAAATCAGCCTTCAGTGGTCGCGGCCCATGGTGGTGTTGGGGGGAATCTCATACGAATCGGGCGTTGCCGAAGACGCTATGGGCTCAATTTGGACTAGTCTCAGTACTGTTTCGGTACTGGATACGATAAGCCGGCTTAAACGTATAGCTTGAACCGCCCTATACGGATCCGAACCTACGGTGGTATGTAAGAGGACGGCGGATGTGAATCCACCTCCTACTCGATTGAGTGATTACCCTATTGCTACCGCTCATCGGTCAACTTCAACATCCAATGGTGAATGCCGATACTCAGTACAATGCCCCTACCATTGGGGATTTGCATTTGTTGTTAATGGCAGGTTTACGAGATGAAAGAGATCTATTTACTGATCGAGCATGGTATTGATCAAGGTGAGGTATACGTTCTTGGTTGGTTCGATGACAAAAAGGTAGCCAATGAGGTGGCAGAGGAGAAAGAGTGGGAGGCGTATCGTGCCAGTTTGAAAGCAGAGTACGTATGGTCGAGCCAGAAACCGATTGCGCCAGATGAAACCAAATATCGCCGTTTCTGGATTAAAGAAGTGTCCAGATTTGATCACGTGCCCGTGGTGAGGTCTGCTGCGGTTCACTGATTTCTAAGTGATATTTCTCCCCCCAAGCCTACGATAACCTGCCTACGTGCTGACGATATTGTAGAGCGTCGTCTATGGCTGGTAAGCGGCGACAATCTTGTCGCCCTGCCACGCATCCCACTCTCGCCGCAAATCAGACTCCGTCAAGGGAAGGATAAAATTACGGCTATCATACCTTGCTTAGATTATGCCTATAATAAAAGCCTGTCCCATCAAAGCGCTCTGAACCCGCGGCGCGCATCTTCCCTCAAGCATTCAGGAGCACTGTCATGAATTCTCTCCAGACCCAAGGCACAGCCCTAGTCACCGGTGCTTCCTCCGGTATTGGTGCCATCTACGCTGAGCGGTTGGCAGCGCGCGGTTTTGATTTGTTGTTGGTTGCTCGTGATCAGGAGCGGCTGGAGGCGGCGGCGAGCAAGCTACGCGCCGAGCACGGTGTTCAGGTCGAGGTGCTCAAGGCGGATCTGACGCAAAAGGATGATGTACTCAAGCTCGAGCAGCGCCTTCGCAGTGATTCGAGCATCAGCCTGTTGCTGAACAATGCCGGTGTTGCGGCCGATGGTTTGCTGGCCAACTCCGATATGGAGCAGATGGAGCGCTTGATTCAACTGAACGTGACGGCGGTCACGCGGCTGGCATCGGCGGCGGCCGCCAGTTTTGCCAAGGCGGGTCGAGGCACGATCATCAATATCGCGTCAGTGGTGGCGTTGTTCCCTGAGCGTTTCAACGCCACTTACAGCGCGAGCAAGGCTTATGTGTTAAGCCTGACCCAGTCGTTGAATGCCGAGCTCGATGGCACGGGTGTCAAGGTGCAGGCTGTGTTGCCCGGCGTAACACGCACCGAAATCTGGGAGCGCTCCGGTATCGACGCCACCCAGATCCCGGCGGATATGGTCATGGAAGCAGGGGAGATGGTCGACGCGGCGCTGTCGGGTCTGGACCAGGGCGAGCTGATCACCATTCCTTCGTTACCGGATGCCAGCGAGTGGCACGCCTTTGTTGCGGCGCGACACGTGATGGCGCCAAACCTTTCCAAAAGCAAAGCCGCTGCGCGTTACAAGTAAAGCGCCAGCAATCGGCATGAGGATATTGCGGTATGAGTGATCGTCGAGTGGTTGTAACGGGCATGGGGCTGGTGTCGCCGCTGGGTAGTGGTGTCGAAGCGGTGTGGGCACGTCTGTTGTCCGGGCGCTCCGGTTTGCGCACTTTGCCGGAGGAAGTCGTGGCGGATCTGCCGGCCAAGGTCGGCGGTGCAGTACCGACGCTGGCCGATGATGCCGAGGCGGGTTTTGACCCGGACCGGGCAACCCCGCCCAAAGAACAGAAGAAGATGGACCGGTTCATCCTGTTCGCCATGGAAGCGGCGCGTCAGGCGATCGAGCAAGCCGGTTGGCAGGCGCAAACCGCTGATGCTCAGGAGCGCACGGCTACCATCATCGGTTCGGGCGTCGGTGGTTTCGGCGCGATTGCCGATGCGGTGCGCACCACGGACAGCCGTGGCCCACGACGTTTGTCGCCATTTACCATTCCTTCTTTCCTGGTCAACCTGGCCGCGGGCCATGTGTCGATCCAGCATGGTTTCAAAGGTCCGTTGGGTGCTCCGGTAACGGCGTGTGCGGCCGGGGTTCAGGCGATTGGCGATGCGGCGCGGCTGATTCGTTGTGGCGAAGCGGATATTGCAGTGTGCGGCGGCGCGGAAGCGGCGATCGATCGCGTCAGCCTTGCCGGTTTCGCCGCTGCCCGGGCCTTGTCCAGCGGTTTCAACGACACCCCGGAACGTGCTTCGCGGCCCTTCGACCGCGATCGCGATGGCTTTGTCATGGGCGAGGGTGCAGGTCTTCTGGTGATCGAATCCCTGGAACATGCTCTGGCTCGTGGCGCGCAACCGCTGGCGGAACTGGTCGGATACGGCACCAGTGCCGATGCCTATCACCTGACCGCGGGCCCCGAAGACGGCAGCGGTGCGCGACGGGCGATGTCGCAGGCGCTGGCTCAGGCGGGTATTTCTGCGGACCAGGTGCAGCACCTCAACGCTCACGCCACTTCGACACCGGTCGGGGATGCGGGGGAGCTGGCGGCGATCAAGTCGTTGTTCGGCTCAGACAACAAGATTGCGGTCACGTCGACCAAGTCGGCCACCGGGCATTTGCTCGGCGCGGCGGGCGGGATCGAGGCAATCTTCACGCTGTTGGCGATCCGCGATCAGATTGCGCCGGCCACTCTCAATTTCGATAACCCGGACCCGGCCACGCAAGGTGTGGATATCGTCCACGGCAAGGCGCGGCCGATGGCAATCGAATACGCGCTGTCCAACGGCTTCGGCTTTGGCGGGGTCAACGCCAGCGTATTGTTCAAACGCTGGCAGGGTTAATCCCGGGGCTCTTTGAGAAATGTGCGTGTGATGTCGAGAATCCGCTGAGCCAGCTCGGGGCTCTCGACACTGCGTGACAGCAGCAACGCCCCGACCAGCGCTGACATGATGAAGATGCTCTGGTCGGCGGCGTTCTCGCCCTCAAGGGTGCCTTGTATTTGTTCGAGCCTCGCGTTGAGTACCACATCCGAAGTCGGGCTTGGCTGTCCACGCAGGCCGAGCTCCGATGACATGGTCGGTAGCGGACACCCTTGATCGGGTGAAGTCTGGTGCCATTCGGACAAATAGGTGTCGATGAACGCCTCCAGCGGGTGCTCTTGGGCGAACAGCTCGGCGCAGACAGCGTCGCATTGTTCGCCAGCCGCCTGCAGGGCTTTTTCGACCAGCTCATCCTTGGATTTGAAATGCGAGTAAAAGCCACCGTGAGTCAAACCCAGTGCTTTCATCAGAGGTTGCAGGCCGGTCGCGCCGATACCGTCACGGCGAAATCGCGCTGAGGCTTCCTTGATGATGCGTTGATGGGTCTGGGCTTTATGGTCCTGCGAGTAACGCATCTGGAATCTCCGCAACAATGCGCCATCTTAACCAATGAAAATTGGATGGTGACTGTACTTCTACTTCTAAAAAGCATGCAGATGCGTCCAACTCCGTCAGAGCTCATCGAATCAGCTGGCACGGATAATGATTACTCATTCGCTGACGATTGTTGAACAATCATGAGGCGATGAGCATGAACAGCGGACTGTCCCTGGCCGATCACATCACATTGGAATTGCGTGCCGACATCATTGGCGGACGTTTGCTGCCCGGCATGGCGCTGGTGGAAAACGACCTCGTCTCGGCCTACAACGCTTCCCGCAACACTATTCGTGAAGCCTTGCATCGTTTGGGGCAGGAGGGGCTGACCCTTTATGTGCGAAACAAAGGCGTGATGGTGCGCAGGCTCGGGGCCGGGGATGTGCGGGACCTGTTCAACGTGCGTCGCACCCTCGAACTGCAAGCCATCAGCGCGAGCCAGCCGCTGCGCGACTATCAGTCCGACCGGATGCTGGAGGCGCTGGAAGCCACCGAACTGGCCCGTGAACGCGAGGACTGGCGTGCCGTCGGTACGCACAGCCTGGCGTTTCATCAACACATCGTCGGGCTGCTGCGCAGTCCGTTGTTCGATGAGTTCTTCACCAATGTCGTCGCGCAATTGCGCCTGGTGTTTTGCACCGCTCCCGATGAGTCGAGGTTCCAGGCGCCGTGGCTGGCGCGTGACCGGCAGATCCATGAGTTGCTCGCCGAAGGTGACAAACGCGCTGCCGGGGATGCCATGAGCCTTTATCTCGACGACTCCGAACAGCTCCTGTTGCAAATGCTTGCTCCACACTCCCATCACTGATCGAGGATTCGTGCCATGTACAAAGACTATCCGGCGGCTTATCAAGTCAGCAAAGGCTCGGCGTTGCAGGTGGACAAAGCCTTTTACGAACGGATCCGCGACAGCAAGGACCGTCGCACGTTGATCGAGCAGTTCGAAGTGCCGATCCGCACCGGTCGTGCCTGGAAAGTCCCGGCCGGACACGTGTTTCGCGTGACCACGCCGGTCGGTCCGCAAGTCGGCGATTTCAACGTCTGGAACGCCAACGATCCGCGTGAACGCTTGTGGGCGGCGCGAACCCGGCAGTTGCAGGGCGCGCACGTCAGCACCCATGACCGACTCTGGTCGAACCTGCCTTTTTTACGGCCGCTGGTGACCATCACCGATGACAGCCTGGCCGGTTACGGCATCGACGAACATGGCGGTCGCCTGCACGACTTGCTGGGCACTCGCTGCGATCCTTACGTGAACAAAATGCTCACCGGCGAAGACTTCCATCATCACTGCCACTCGAACCTGACACGTGCCGTGTTGCCCCATGGCTTGACTGAGTTCGACGTGCATGACGTGCTGAACATTTTCCAGTGCACGGGGCTCAACCACGACGACATGTACTTCATGAAAGCCTGTCCGGCGCAGAAGGGCGATTACCTGGAGTTTTTTGCCGAGATTGATTTGCTGTGTGCGCTGTCGACCTGTCCGGGAGGCGATCTGTCGCTGGCCATGTGGGGGCCGGATGCGCAGGACCCACTCAGCGTGTGTCGCCCGTTGGGGGTGGAGATTTACAGGGTGGAGGATTCGTTGCTGGAAGGCTGGAGCCAACCGGAGCGTGCGGCCTACAAAGGGCTGCATGGCTTACACATCGCCAAGGCCGATTGGGAGAAGTAAGAGCAAAAAGATCCCAGCCTTCGGCAGCTCCTACGTTGTTTGCCCTGTAGGAGCTGCCGGAGGCTGCGATCTTTTGATCTAGCGGTCCTGCGCATCCTTGGCATCCGCTTGCGCATTGCGTTCAGCGACGCGTTTACGTTGCTCTTCGGTCAGCTCGACCTTGTTGGCGGTGTCACGCAGCATCATCAAACCACCCACGATCGAGCCGATTGCAACGACCAGAATCAACCAGGCATACCAGGGCATAAAGGCTCTCCTTGAGGGCAGGCCGGCTGACGGGTTTCGCCAACCGATCGTGCATACCACTTTGAGCGATTCAGTTTCGCAGTGGTTCCATTCTATGCCTGATCTGCCCGCAACACCTGCTGCGATTCAGAGGCCTGTCAGCATCGCATCCGCCGGCGCATCGGCGCGCAATTGCGCCGTCAGCATGAAGTACACGAAACCCGCCGCCATGAAACCGAGGAAGATCAACCCGATCAATGTGTTGAACCAGGCCATCGCCACCAGGCACACCACCGCCAGCACCAATGCAATGAACGGCACCAGCGGGTAGCACGGCGCGCGGAATGTGCGTTCCAGGTTCGGTTCGGTTTTACGCAGTTTGAACAGGCTGAGCATGCTCATGATGTACATCACGATTGCGCCGAACACCGCCATGGTGATCATCGCCGCCGTCAGCGTCATGCCGCCCAGGTTGATCAAACCGTCGCTGTAGATTGCCGCGATGCCAATCACGCCACCGGCGATGATCGCCCGGTGTGGCGTCTGGAAACGCGAGAGTTTGGCCAGCGATGCCGGCAGATATCCGGCACGGGCGAGGGCGAAGAACTGCCGCGAGTAGCCGAGGATGATCCCGTGGAAACTCGCCACCAGGCCGAACAGGCCGATCCACACCAGCATGTGCAACCAGCCGGAGCTTTCGCCGACCACGGTTTTCATTGCTTGTGGCAGTGGGTCGTTGATGTTCGACAGGGTGCGCCAGTCGCCGACGCCGCCCGCAAAGAACATCACGCCCATGGCCAATAGCACCAAGGTCAGAATGCCGCTGATGTACGCCTTCGGAATCGTGCGTTTCGGGTCCTTGGCTTCTTCGGCGGCCATGGCTGCACCTTCGATGGCCAGGAAGAACCAGATCGCGAATGGAATCGCCGCAAACATCCCGGCAATCGCCGGTGCGCCAAACACATCGGAACCGGCCCAGCCATTGAGCGCAAAGTTGCTGAAGCTGAACGCCGGCGCCACCACGCCCATGAACACCAGCAACTCGGCGACTGCCAGGACGCAGACCACCAGCTCGAATGTCGCCGCCAGTTTCACGCCGAGGATGTTCAGGCCCATGAACACAATGTAGGCGCCGACCGCCGCGTGTTTGGGATCGAGTGCCGGGAACTGCACGTTCAAGTACGCGCCGATGGCCAGGGCAATGGCCGGTGGGGCGAAGACGAATTCGATCAGCGTCGCCAATCCGGCGATCAATCCGCCTTTCTCGCCAAAGGCGCGGCGGCTGTAGGCAAAGGGGCCACCTGCGTGGGGAATGGCGGTGGTCAGCTCGGTGAAACTGAAGATGAAGCAGGTGTACATGGTGGCGACCATGAAGGAGGTCACCAGAAATCCAAGTGTCCCGGCCACGCCCCAGCCGTAACTCCAGCCGAAATACTCACCGGAAATCACCAGTCCGACCGCAATGCCCCACAGGTGCAGCGTTCCCAGTGTGGGTTTGAGTTGTGTGTTCATCGTTTGCTCCCTGAACGGTTTGTAAAGCTCGGGGGAGGGCGTGTGCAGTGGGCGTGCCAGTGTTGTGGTGGCAGTCGTAAAGCGTAAAAAGGTGTCGTATCGGGGATGTTTGCCACCGAATGACCGTTTTTTGTGCGCCAGTTGAGGGCGTTGTCGTCTGTTCTGCCGCCATCGCGAGCAAGCCCGCTCCCACATTTGATTGGCGTCGAACACCCAATCTATGTTCGCTGGAAACCAAATGTGGGAGCGGGTTTGCTCGCGAAGAGGCCCGAATAAATGCCGCAAACTCGGCTGTAACGAAGGCATAAACCCACTCTTTACGCTTTCTTTATGCACAGCCAACACCCTCGGTCTCGTTCCTTTACAGCCTTCCTTCCGACAATGACTCCACACGCGGCAATACGCCGTAACACGGAGAACTTCCATGAGCGTTCTGGACGGGGTGTCACTGCTGTTGGCAGTGGGGCTGTTCATTTATCTGTTGGTTGCGCTGTTGCGCGCGGATCGGAACTAGGAGCGGCTATGCACAGTTATGACTATTGGCTGATCCTGGCCTTCTTCGCCGTGGTGCTGATCCCGGCACCGTTTCTCGGGCGGTTCTACTACAAGGTCATGGAGGGGCAGCGCACCTGGCTGACACCGATCATAGGGCCGGTGGAGCGGGGCTGTTATCGGGTGGCCGGTGTTGATCCGCAGGCCGAACAGAGCTGGCAGAAATACACCCTGGCCTTGCTCGCCTTCAACCTTGCAGGCTTCTTGCTGTTGTTCGTGATCCTGTTGTTCCAGGACCACCTGCCGCTGAACCCGCAAAACCTGCCGGGTCAGGAGTGGACGCTGGCGTTCAACACCGCCGTCAGTTTCATGACCAATACCAACTGGCAGGGCTACAGCGGCGAAGCCTCGCTGAGCTACCTGAGCCAGATGGTCGGCCTTACCGTGCAGAACTTCGTCAGCGCCGCCACCGGTCTGGCCGTGTTGGTTGCGTTGTGTCGCGGCATCGGTCGCAAGTCGACCAAAACCCTGGGCAACTTCTGGGTCGACATGACCCGCGCCACTCTTTATGGCCTGCTGCCGCTGTGCCTGCTGCTGGCGCTGTATCTGGTCTGGCAGGGCGTGCCGCAAACCTTCGCGCAGTACGTGAATGCCGTGACGATGCAAGGCGTCGATCAGGTGATCCCGCTCGGCCCGGCCGCCAGCCAGATTGCGATCAAGCAATTGGGTACCAACGGTGGTGGCTTCTTCGGCGTCAACTCGGCGCATCCGTTCGAGAACCCGACGGCGTGGAGCAACCTGTTCGAGGTGGCCTCAATCATCCTGATCCCGGTTGCCCTGGTGTTCACCTTCGGCCACTACGTGAAAGACCTGCGTCAGAGTCGCGCAATCATCGCCTGCATGCTGGCGCTGTTCCTGATCGGCGGCGCGACTTCGCTGTGGGCCGAGTACCAGCCGAATCCGACCCTGAACAACGTCGCCGTCGAACAGACCGCGCCGCTTGAAGGCAAGGAAGCGCGCTTCGGCACCACCGCCACGGTGCTGTGGTCGGTGACCACGACAGCAGCATCCAACGGTTCGGTCAACGGCATGCATGACAGCCTCAACCCGCTCAGCGGCATGGTGGCGATGGTCAACATGATGGTCGGCGAAGTGATCTTCGGCGGGGTCGGTGCGGGCCTCTACGGCATGTTGCTCAACGTGTTGATCGCGGTGTTCCTCGCCGGCCTGATGATCGGCCGTACCCCGGAATATCTCGGCAAGAAACTGCAGGCCAGGGAAGTGCAACTGCTGGTAGTGACCTTGCTGGTGATGCCGGTCGGCGTGCTGGTGCTTGGCGCGATTGCCGCGAGCCTGCCCGGTCCGGTGGCCTCGGTGAGTAACCCGGGTGCTCACGGTTTCAGTCAGTTGCTTTACGCCTACACCTCAGCCAGTGCCAACAACGGTTCGGCGTTCGGCGGCTTCGGTGCCAACACCGCGTTCCACAACCTGATGCTCGGCCTGGGGATGTTGATCGGTCGCTTCGGCTACATCCTTCCGGTACTGGCCCTGGCCGGCAGCCTGGCCATGAAGAAAACCGCGCCGATTGGCCAGAACAGCTTCCCGACTCATGGCCCGTTGTTTGTGACGTTGCTGACCGTGACCATTTTGCTGGTGGGCGGCCTGACCTTTCTGCCGACCCTGGCGCTGGGCCCAATCGCTGAACATCTGAGCATGGGCTTCTAAGGAGTCAATGATGAATATGCCCGTAACTAAAGCCGCCACCGTGAAGGCGCCGGAACAACCGAAAACTGCGATCTCGGCCCTGTGGCGCCCGGCGCTGGTGCAAGCCTTCGTCAAGCTCGACCCACGGCAATTGCAGCGTGCGCCGGTGATGCTGGTGGTCGAACTGACCGCGGTTTTGACCACTGTGTTGTGCTTCATTCCTGACAGCGCCGTGCCGACCTTCGTCGCCGCGCAAATCGCGCTGTGGCTGTGGTTCACCGTGCTCTTCGCCAACTTCGCCGAAGCCTTGGCCGAAGGCCGCGGCAAGGCTCGCGCCGACAGCCTCAAGGCCGGCAGCGAAGGCTTGAGCGCTCGTCGCAAAACCAGCAACGGCGCCTTTCAAGTGGTGCCGGCCACGACGCTGCGCAAGGGCGATGTGGTGCGTGTCGAAGCCGGGGAAATGATCCCCGGTGACGGCGAGGTGATCGAAGGCATCGCGGCGGTCAACGAGGCCGCGATTACCGGTGAATCCGCGCCGGTGATCCGCGAATCCGGCGGCGACCGTTCGGCCGTCACCGGCAACACTCGCCTGGTGTCGGACTGGCTGCTGGTGCGCATCACCGCCAACCCCGGTGAGTCGACCCTGGACCGCATGATCGCGTTGGTCGAAGGCGCCAAACGCCAGAAAACCCCGAACGAAGTGGCGCTCGACATCCTGCTGATCGGCCTGACCCTGATCTTCCTGTTGGTGGTCGTCACCCTGCAACCGTTCGCCCACTTCGCCAACGGCAGCCTGCCGCTGGTGTTCCTGGTGGCGTTATTGGTCACGCTGATTCCGACCACCATCGGCGGTTTGCTCTCGGCCATCGGTATTGCCGGTATGGACCGTCTGGTGCGCCTGAACGTGATCGCCAAATCCGGTCGCGCCGTGGAAGCCGCAGGCGACGTGCATGTCCTGCTGCTGGACAAGACCGGCACCATCACCTTCGGTAACCGTCGTTGCACCGCGGTGTACGCCGCACCGGGAGTGAACGCCAGAGAGCTGGCCGAGGGCGCGCTTTTCGCTTCGCTGGCCGATGACACGGCGGAAGGTAAATCCATCGTCGAGTATCTGCGGGGCCTGCATCCGCAGCCTGAGCCGAGCACCGAGCTGTTGACCGCCGTACCGTTCAGTGCTGAAACCCGCCTGTCCGGCGTTGACTATCAGGGCCGCGTGTATCGCAAGGGCGCAGTGGATTCGTTGCTGGCGTTCGTCGGCCTGAAACGCGCCGATCTCGCACCGGCACTGTCCCGTGAAATCGACAAGATTGCCCAGAGCGGCGGCACGCCGTTGCTGGTCTGCGTCGACGGTAAATTGCTCGGTGCGATCCACCTCAAGGACGTGGTCAAACCCGGCATCCGCGAACGTTTTGCCGAGCTGCGCAAATTGGGGATTCGCACGGTCATGGTGACCGGCGACAACCCGCTGACCGCAGCCGCCATTGCGGCAGAAGCGGGCGTCGACGATGTGCTGGCCGAAGCCACACCGGAGAAAAAACTCGCGCGTATTCGTCACGAGCAGAACGATGGCCGCCTGGTCGCGATGTGCGGCGACGGTGCCAACGACGCCCCGGCCCTGGCTCAGGCAGACGTCGGCATGGCAATGAACGATGGTACGCAAGCCGCGCGCGAGGCGGCGAACATGGTCGACCTCGACAGCGATCCGACCAAGTTGCTGGACGTGGTGCAGATCGGCAAGGAATTGCTGGTGACCCGCGGTGCGCTGACGACCTTTTCCATCGCTAACGACGTGGCCAAATACTTCGCCATCCTGCCGGCGCTGTTCGCCTCGATCTACCCGCAATTGGGTGTGCTCAACGTGATGCATTTGAGCAGTCCGCAGAGTGCGATTCTCTCGGCGATCGTGTTCAACGCCTTGATCATTGTGGTGCTGATTCCACTGGCCTTGCGCGGCGTGCGGGTGCAGGCGGCGAGTGCGGCGGCGTTGCTGCGTCGCAATCTGCTGATCTATGGATTGGGCGGGATTCTGGTGCCGTTCGTGGGCATCAAGGCGATCGACATGCTGTTGACGGCGCTGCATCTGGTTTAAGCGAACACCTGTCCACTAATGTAGGAGCGAGCTTGCTCGCGATGATGGTTAACGATAACGCGCCCATTCTGTCTAAACGCGGCGCTTTCAATTTCATCGCGAGCAAGCTCGCTCCTACAGTTCTTCACTGAATTCGAGGATTTTGAAATGTCCACAATGATACGTCCGGCCCTGAGCCTGCTGGTCTTGATGACCCTGATCACCGGCGTCGCTTACCCGTTGGTGGTGACGGGTGTCGCCCAGGTTGCATTCCCTGATCAAGCCAACGGCAGCCTCGTACACGACGCCGATGGCAAGGTCCGCGGCTCTTCCCTGATTGCCCAGGATTTCACCGGTGATGCCTGGTTCCATCCACGGCCATCCGCGGGTGCTTTCGCCACGGTGTCGAGCAGCGCCAGTAACCTCTCGCCAAGTAACCCGGCCCTGGCCACTCGGGTAATCGACGACGCCAACAAACAGCGGGTGCCAGGGCAAGGGCCGGTGCCGTTGGCGCTGGTGACCACTTCTGGCAGCGGCCTCGATCCACACTTGCCTCCGGCAGCGATTGCCTATCAACTGGCACGAGTGGCAGCGGCGCGGAATCTGCCGGTGGCGACGCTTCAGAATCTGTTGGATACGCACATCGAGCAGCCGCTGGTGGGACCGCCGGTGGTGAATGTGTTGGCGCTGAATATGGCGCTGGAAAAACTGTAGATCAAAAGATCGCAGGCTTCGCCAGCTCCTACAGGGTGTACGCCAACCAATGTAGGAGCTGCCGAAGGCTGCGATCCTTTAAGGCAACACCCCAATTTAAAGTCGAACAAGGCAATGACAGATGAGTGACTCCGGCCGCGCCGACGCGCTGTTAGCAGACCTGCCCCGCGATGGCCGTGGCCGGCTCAAGGTATTCCTCGGTGCCGCGCCGGGTGTCGGCAAGACCTACGCCATGCTGCAAGCCGCCCATACCCAACTTCGTCAAGGCGTGAAACTCATCGCTGGCGTCGTCGAAACCCATGGTCGCGCCGAGACCGAGGCGCTGCTCGGCGGTTTACCGCAGCAACCCCTGGTGCGCTCGGAATACCGCGGCGTGACCCTCGAGGAAATGGACCTCGACGGCTTGCTCGCCGCCAAACCGAAACTGGTGCTGGTGGACGAACTGGCCCACAGCAATGCACCGGGCAGCCGTCACGCCAAACGCTGGCAAGACATCCAGGAACTGCTGGCCGCCGGCATTGACGTGTACACCACGGTCAACGTCCAGCACCTGGAGAGCCTCAATGATCAGGTGCGCGGTATCACCGGGGTGCAGGTCCGCGAAACCCTGCCGGACTGGGTACTGCAAGAAGCCTACGAATTGCTGTTGATCGACTTGCCCCCACGCGAGCTGCTTGAGCGTCTGCGTGACGGCAAGGTCTATGTGCCGGAGCAGGCGCGGGCGGCCATCGATGCGTACTTTTCCCAGACAAACCTCACCGCCCTGCGTGAGCTGGCGATGCAGACTGCAGCGGCTCAGGTCGATAACGACCTGGCCCAGGGTTATCGCCAGCTTGGCCAGGCAGCACCGGCGGTGCGCGGTCGTTTGCTGGTCGGCGTCGATGGCGATAGCCAGGCCGAGCGTCTGGTGCGTCACGCCAGCCGTGTTGCTCAGCGCCGGCATCTGCCGTGGAGTCTGGTGCATGTCGACAACGGCAGCGTGCGTGATGAGCAATCACGCCAGCGTCTGCAAAGTGCCCAGCAACTGGCCGAACGCCTCGGCGGTGAAGTGGTGTTGCTGCGGGCCGGTGAGGTGGCGAAAACGCTGATTCAGCACGCCACCGAACGACGCGCCAGCCTGGTACTGGTTGGTCGGTCCCGGCAGCGATTGCGCCGTCGGTTGTTCGGTGGCGGCTTGGCGGCGCGTCTGTTGCGCCATGCGCGCGGGCTGGAAATCAACGTCATCGACAGCGATCACGAACAGGACCCGCCACGACAACGCCCGGTACAGTCGCTGGTGTGGTTCGACTATGCGCTGGCGCTGGTCGCGACCGTGCTCGCCAGTGCCCTGGCCTGGGCGGTGGCGAGTGTCTTGCCGCTGCCGAACATCTCGCTGGTGTTCCTCGCCGCCGTGTTGCTGGTGGCGGTGCGCAGCAGCCTCGGCCCGGCGCTGGCCTGTGCCGCGCTGTCCTTCCTGACTTACGACTTCCTGTTCATTCCACCGACTTTTTCCTTCAGCATCCAGCGCGAAGAAGACGTGCTGACCTTGCTGTTCTTCCTGCTGATGGCGGCGCTCACCGGCAACCTTGCGGCGCGCCAGCGGCGGCAATTGCAGGCCTTGCGCGACACTCAGGAGGAAACCACCGAACTGCTCGACCTGTCGCGCAAACTGACGGCTGCCACTGACCGTCAGGCCGTGGTCAATGCCGCTGCTCATCACCTCGAAGGCTGGAGTGATCTGCAATTGTGCCTGCTCAATCGCGATGGCCAGAGCGGCTGGAAAGTCGAAGCCGGTGGCCCGCTGGAGTTTTCCGAAGCCGAACGCGCTGCCGCCGACTGGGCCTGGCAACACGATCAACCGGCGGGCGCGGGCACCGGCACGCTGCCGTTCGGGCGTTGGTGGTGGTGGCCGCTGTCCGTGGAAGACGGGCCGCTGGCGCTGCTCGGCGTCTGTGCCAGGGAGGGGCAGACCTTGAGTGGCCAGCGTCGGCGTCTGCTGACCGCGCTGAGTCAGCCGCTGGCCCAGGCCCTGGCTCGTGCGCAACTGGCCGAAGACCTGGAAGCGGCGCGGCTGCACGGGGAAACCGAGCAACTGCGCAGTGCCTTGCTGGCGTCGGTGTCCCACGATTTGCGCACGCCGCTGACGTCCATGCGCGGCAGCATTGACAGCCTGTTGGCACTGGGCGAGGCGATCCCGCTGGAGGACCGCCGCGAATTGCTCGAAGGTACACGCGATGAGGCCGAGCGCCTTGATCGCTACATTCAAAACCTGCTGGACATGACCCGCCTCGGTCACGGCGCACTGAAGCTGGCGCGGGACTGGGTGTCGCCGGCCGACATCGTGGGCAGTTCGCTCAATCGCCTGCGCGCAGTGCTGGCGCCGTTGCAGGTCAGCACTGATGTGCCACCGGAGTTGCCGTTGCTCTACGTTCACGCCGCGCTGATCGAACAGGCGCTGGTCAACGTGCTGGAAAACGCAGCGCGGTTTTCACCGGTTCATGGGCGTTTGCAATTGCGCGCCGGAGTAGATGAAAACGAGCTGTTCTTCTCGGTGAGCGATGAAGGACCGGGGATTCCCGAAGAGGAACGGGCGAAGATTTTCGACATGTTCTACACCGCCGCGCGCGGTGATCGTGGCGGGCAGGGTACGGGGCTGGGGCTGGCGATCTGTCAGGGCATGGTCGGGGCACATGGCGGGCGAATCAGCGTCGGCGACGGTATCGAAGGGCGTGGCACTTGCATCACCCTTCACTTGCCATTGCAGGAGCAGCCTGCGTTTGAAAGTGAGCGCTGACTGTGAAGCCTGATACCCTTTGGATTTCTCTATGCCACGATCAGAAACCATGAGCCAGACTGCGACCATTTTGGTCATTGACGACGAACCGCAGATCCGTAAGTTCCTGCGCATCAGCCTCGTTTCCCAAGGTTATAAAGTGCTTGAGGCCGGCACCGGCACGGAAGGTCTGGCACAGGCCGCGTTGAACAAACCGGACCTGCTGGTGCTCGACCTCGGTCTGCCGGACATGGACGGCCAGCAAGTGCTGCGCGAGTTTCGTGAATGGTCGACGGTGCCGGTGCTGGTCCTGTCGGTGCGTGCCGGCGAAGGGCAAAAAGTCGAAGCGCTGGATGGCGGTGCGAACGACTACGTGACCAAGCCGTTCGGCATTCAGGAATTTCTGGCGCGAGTGCGTGCCTTGTTGCGTCAGGCGCCGGTGGGCGAGGCGCAGCAAGCGGCGTTGGCGTTCGGTCCGTTGACGGTGGACCTGGCTTATCGCCGGGTGTTGCTCGACGGTGTCGAAGTGGCGTTGACCCGCAAGGAATACGCGGTGCTGGCGCAACTGGCGCGGCATCCGGGGCGGGTGATCACCCAGCAGCAATTGCTCAAGGATATCTGGGGGCCGACCCATACCGAGGACAGTCATTACTTGCGGATTGTGGTCGGGCATTTGCGGCAGAAACTGGTGGATGATCCGACGCAGCCGCGGTTTATCGTGACCGAGGCGGGTGTTGGGTATCGGCTTTTGAGTGAGGGTGGGCTTTAGGTGTTGCGTTGCCTGATCCGGCCCCATCGCGAGCAAGCCCGCTCCCACACTTGACCGAGTTCTCCAGTTAGACACGGTCAAGTGTGGGAGCGGGCTTGCTCGCGAAGGGGCCCTCAAATTCACCCGAGACCTTCAGGAGTCCCGCTCATTCTCATACCGATCCAGTGTATCCCGCGCAATCTCCCGCCCCAGTGCGATCAACTCCGGCGCCTTGTAAAACTCGAAAAACCGGCACACCCGCTTCGGCACGTTGATCAGGATATCCGGCGGATAACCGGCAATCTTGTACTGCGCCAACGACGTCTGCATCACCTCGAAACTCTGGTTGATCAAATCCAGCAAGGACGCCGGCCCCACGTTGTCGATGATGAATGAGCCGGTGGCGGACTTCGGCGCGCCATCGCGTTCCGGGGCAGCCGCCGGTTGCTGGGCTTCCGGTTCGGCGGATTCGATCCACGGGTTGATCTCGGCCGCCTCTGCGATCAATGCCTCCTTTTCCAGCAGCAGCAACTTTTCCGCTTGCTTGCGCCGGAACGGCAGCTTCGAGCCTACCGAGCTCATCAGGCTGTCGAACCGGGTCTTGAACGCGGCGGGGCGCTGGATCACCGGCAGTTGATAGTGGCGCTGGTTGGTTGAGTTGAGGTTGACCGCGATGATCAGGTCGCAATGGCTCGACACCACCGGCACGATCGGCAAAGGGTTGAGGATACCGCCGTCCACCAGCATGCGATTACCCTGCATCACCGGCGTGAACAGGCTCGGGATGGCCGCCGAGGCGCGCATCGCCTGGTGCAGGCAACCTTCCTGAAACCAGATTTCCTGCTGGTTGGTCAGGTCGGTAGCCACCGCCGTGTAGGGGATGCGCAGGTCTTCGATATTGATCTCGCCGACGATCTTGCGGATCTGCCCGAAGACCTTTTCCCCGCGAATCGCGCCCAGTCGAAAGCTGACATCCACCAGACGCAACACGTCGAGGTAATCCAGGCTCTCGATCCAGTTGCGGTATTCATCCAGTTTGCCGGCGGCATAAATCCCGCCGACCACGGCGCCCATCGAACAACCGGCGATGCAGGCGATGTCGTATCCACGCCGCTCGATCTCTTCAATGACACCGATATGGGCATAGCCTCGGGCTCCACCGGAACCCAGCACCAGTGCGACACGTTTTTTCATGAATCGCCCTCGTCTGACAAGGTTCAACAATGCACCCAACGAGGGGCGTGCTTCAATCGCTAAGGTCGCTTGGCAGGGTAAACGCGTCGTTTTTTCGACACTCTATGGCGGCAGACGGTTATTCTCGCGAGCGCTATAGTTTCCGCAGCGGGGCCAAGGCACTTTTCACGCGCCAGACCGTCTTACCTGCACGACTGTTTACCTATTTTTGAGGTGTGAGTAATGAAAGCCTGGATCTGTGTGCCTTTGATAGCGCTTGCACTCGCCGGTTGTGCCGGTAAAACCGCTTACCGTGACAGCTGCGGCAGCGGGATCGATGCCGCGTGGCGGGAGCTGGACCTGGCCAAGGCCGAAGGTTTTGCCGGCACCGTCAGTTACTCCAAGGCCCTGTCATTGCTGACCGGTGCCAAGACCCAGCAGCAATTCGAAGCGTTCGAAGGCTGTACCAGGAAAGCCGAGAAGGCACGTTTCTATATTCGTGAATCACGCGCCGGCCGTTAAGGCATGATGTAGGCATCAGAAATTCAATTCAGGGAGCAAACGATGTCTGCCTTGGTTGATCGGTTGGTGGCCCATGTTCTGGGCCTGGAAGTCCGTTTGCTGGCCTGTCAGGCACGTTTGAATGCCCGCACCGACCCGGAAGCGTTGCACGATCTGCGCACCACGGTTCGCCGTTTGCGCAGTCTGCTGCGGCCGTTGCGCGGCTTGCCCGGGGTCGAGCAACTGGAAGTGGCGGCGTCCCGGGTCGGAGACCTGACCACGCCGTTGCGCGACCGCGAAGTGCTGGCGGCGTACTTGCTCGAGCACGATCAACCCGAGGCCGCGCAGCGCCGCATGGCGCAAATGGCCGAGGCCTATCCGGCGGTTGCGGCGAGCACTGAGCTGGCGCAGCTGCTGATGATTTTCGATGCCTTCCCGCGTTTTCTGCGGGCGTCCCAACGTCAGGGGTTGCTCAAGGGTTTACGCAAACGCATCGAGAAGCGTCTGGGCAAACAGTGGAAAAAACTCGATGAAGCCTTGCACGATCCTGCTCATGATCGCCATCGACTTCGCTTGCTGATTAAGCGTGTGCGTTATGGCATCGAGGCCTACCCCGAACTGGACCGTTTACCGAAACCGGCCTTGCCGAAGCTCAAATCGGCCCAGGCTGCCTTGGGTGACTGGCACGATTGCTGGCAATGGCTGGCCCGCGCCGAACAGGAAGCGGATCTGCAACCTTGTATTGCCGTGTGGAAAACCACCATGGCCAAGGCTGAAGGCCGAGCCGACCGTGTTCTCGACAAACTCAGTGCTTCCTGCTTCAAGTCCTGAGAAACAACACTAATCCAAATGTAGGTCTCGTCACCACTCGGGTGGACAACACATAACCCTGTGGGAGCGGGCTTGCCCGCGATAGCGGTCTGACAGTCGACATCAATGTTGAATGTTCTGACCTCTATCGCGGGCAAGCCCGCTCCCACAGGGTTATGTGTTGTCCGAGGAATCATGCTCAAGCCAAACGCGGCCTATCTGTCAGCCTCTTTGGCCAGAATAAGCGCTGTGCCATCCTCTCTGGCTGGTTAACATCCCTTCATCCCATTTCTGCCCCTGAGGTTTTCATGCGCTTTTCCGATCTGCTCGACGCCGTCCGCAGCCAGCCGCTGGAGCTGTCTATTCCGGCCGAATGGGCACAGGGACGTGCCAGCTTCGGCGGCCTGATCGCGGCTTTGCAATACGAAGCCATGCGCGCACGGGTGCCGGCGGATCGCCCCGTGCGCTCGTTGGCGATCACCTTTGTCGGGCCCGTAGAACCCGAAGTGCCGGTCAGTTTTGAAGTCGATGTCCTGCGCGAAGGCAAGGCGGTCAGCCAGGTGTTGGGCCGGGCGATGCAGAAGGGACAGGTGGTGACGTTGATTCAGGGGAGCTTCGGCGCTTCGCGACCGTCCGAAGTGGCGGTAACCGCCACGCCGGCCCCCGAAATGAAGCACTGGGACGATTGCCAGGAACTGCCGTATGTCAAAGGCATGACCCCGGAATTCATGCGCCACCTGGCGATGCGCTGGAGTGTCGGTGGCCTGCCGTTCAGCGGTAATAAATCCCGCGAGATGGGCGGCTGGGTGCGCTTGCGGGGGGATGTGAAGGAAGAGGCGGTCACTGAGTCGCATATTCTCGCGCTGGTCGACGCCTGGCCACCGGCGCTGTTGCCGCACCTGAAGAAGGTCGCGATGGGCAGCACGCTGACCTGGACCATCGAATTCGTCCAGCCGTTGCTCGAACTGAGCACCCTGGACTGGTGCAAATACCTCGTTGAAATCGAACATGCCGCTGACGGCTACGGTCATGCGGCCGCGAAACTGTGGAGCGCTGAGGGTCAGTTAATCGCCATGAGCCGGCAGACCGTGACGATTTTTGCCTGATCAGTGACGACGGTGGCGCTCACGCCAGGCGCGCCACCAGCCGCCGCTGAGGAAAAAGCGCGGAAAGGTCAGAAACTGCTCGACCAGCAAGCGCGACACCGCATCTTTGCGATCACTGAACGGCTCGGAGGCTTGCGCCTCCAGGCTGTGGCCGTGACGTTGCAGACCCAAGGCTGCGAGCAGGCCGATGATGCCGATCGCGAAGTTCGCAAAACTCAAGCTGAACACCCCGCACACCAACAGCAGAAAGGCCACGATGAACAGCGGCACGGCAATCAGGTGCAGCACCAGATTCGCCGGGTGCTGGTGGTTGTCCGGGTACGCGCGCCATTGCCAGGCGGGAAGGTTGGGGTGACGTTTGCCCATGATGCTGATCCTCGATCCATGTTGAACACATGATTGAAGAATAGGCGCGGCATGGGCGGGCGGCGAATCAAGGATGGCTATCGGAGTGATAGGTGTCATGG
>Ga0255334_1000301_pt1 | contig 45236 bp, 39 predicted proteins | sample EtOH5_35cm_T3_12_FD_202080 | JGI IMG/M metagenome (GOLD analysis project Ga0255334, IMG submission 202080) | Sandy soil microbial communities from University of British Columbia, Vancouver, Canada - EtOH5_35cm_T3_129 | ecosystem: Engineered > Artificial ecosystem > Sand microcosm > Unclassified ...
CGCAAAGTTGATGACGTTGAGCAGGCCGAAGATCACGGCCAGCCCGAGGCTGAGGATTGCGTAAAACGAGCCATTGACCAGCCCCAACAGGAGCTGGCTCAATAGACCCGGCAATGAGACACCAAAAATTTCCATGGCAGACGGCAGGTGGGGAGAGTTCAGGTTAAAGGGTTATTTCCAGAGCGCGCACTTGCTGTCGGCCTTGGCGGTGAACACCTGATCGCCCGGAATCTTCTTGACGATGTTCAGGTAGTCCCAGGACTTCTTGGATTCAGCCTGAGACTTCACCTGCACCAGGTACATCTCGTGAACCATGCGACCGTCCGGGCGAATCACCCCACCCTTGGCGTAGAAGTCGTTGATGGGCGTCTTCTTCATGTATTCCATGACCTTGTCGGCGTCCGTGCTCTTGACGGCGGCGACCGCCTTCAGGTAGGTCGTGGTGGCAGAGTAGTCAGCCGCCTGCACGTCGGTAGGCATGCGCTTCATCTTGGCAAAGTACTGGTTGGCAAACTTGCGCGATTCGTCGTCCTTGTCCCAGTACCAGCTCGTGGTGTGCAGCAGGCCTTCGGTGTTCTTGAGGCCCAGGCTGTGGATGTCGCTGAGGAAAACCAGCAGACCAGCGGTCTTCATGGTCTTGTTGATGCCGAATTCCTTGGCGGCCTTGATGGAGTTGATGGTGTCGCCGCCCGCGTTGGCCAGCCCCAGGATCTGGGCCTTGGAGTTTTGTGCCTGCAGCAGGAACGAGGAGAAATCGGAGGCGTTGAGCGGGTGGCGCACAGTACCCGCCACCGTGCCGCCCTTGGCCTTCACCACTGCTGCGGTGTCGTTTTCCAGTGAATGGCCGAACGCGTAGTCGGCGGTCAGGAAGAACCAGCTCTTGCCACCGCTGTCCACCACCGCGCCGCCCGTGCCCTTGGCCAGCGCAACGGTGTCGTAGGCATAGTGCACGGTGTAGGGGGTGCACTGCTCGTTGGTCAAGGCAGAGCTGCCGGCGCCGTTGTTGAAGTAAACGCGCTTTTTCTCTTGGGCCACTTTGGCAGTTGCCAGGGCGGTGCCTGAGTTGGTGCCGCCAAAGATCATCGTGACGCCTTGCGTGTCGATCCATTCACGGGCTTTGGAGGCGGCGATGTCCGCCTTGTTCTGGTGGTCGGCCGAAAGCAGCTCGATCGGCTGGCCCAGCACCTTGCCACCGAAGTCATCGATGGCCATCTGGATGGCGGTTGCGCCACCCTTGCCTTCGACGTCCGAATACAGGCTGGACATGTCGGAGATGAAGCCGATCTTGACTTTTTCCTGCGCCTGGACGGCCGAAGTGGCCAGGCCGGCGGCGCCCAGCATCAGTGCCAGTGCGGTAAGTTTATTGCTCATGGGGTGTCTCCTTTAGGTAGGGTTGTCCGAAAAAACGGGGCGCTTGCGGGCAAACAGGGGATTATTTCCAGAGAGCGCATTTGCTCTCGGCCTTGGTGGTGAACACTTGCTCGCCAGGCAGTTTGCTCACGACCTTGTAGTAATCCCAGGCTTCTTTGGACTCTGCGAGCGCCTTGACCTGGACGAGATACATGTCATGCACGAAGCGGCCATCGGGGCGGATGTGCCCCTTGGCATAGAAGTCATCGATCGGCGTGGACTTGAGTTTCTCCATCACCTTGTCGGCGTCGGTGGTCTTGGCCGCAGTGATCGCCTTCAGGTAGGTCATGGTGGCGGAATAGTCTGCCGCCTGAATGTCGGTAGGCATGCGCTTGGTCTTGGCAAAGAACTTGCGGCCGAATGCACGCGACTGGTCGTCGAGGTTCCAGTCCCAGCTGGTGGTGAGCAGCAGGCCTTCAGTGTTCTTGAGACCGAGGCTGTGGATGTCGGTGACGAACACCAACAGGCCAGCCATCTTCATGGTCTTGTTGATACCGAATTCCTTGGCTGCCTTGATCGCATTGATGGTGTCACCGCCGGCATTGGCCAAGCCAAGGATTTGGGCCTTCGAGTTCTGTGCCTGCAACAGGAAGGAGGAGAAGTCGGAGGCATTGAGCGGATGCTTGACACTGCCCATCACACGCCCGCCCTTTTCCTTGACCACACGGGCGGTGTCATTCTCGAGTGCTGCGCCGAAAGCGTAATCGGCCGTCAGGAAGAACCAGTCTTTGCCCCCCTTGTCGACCACCGCGCCGCCAGTCCCCTTCGCCAGGGCCACGGTGTCGTAGGCATAGTGCACGGTGTAGGGGCTGCATTGCTCATTGGTCAGCGCGGAGGTTCCGGCGCCGTTCACCATGAAAACACGCTTCTTTTCCTGGGCGACCTTGGCCATGGCCAGGCCCGCGCCGGAATTCGTGCCGCCCAGCAGCATGGTCAGGCCCTGGGTGTCGATCCACTCACGCGCCTTGGAAGCAGCGATGTCAGCCTTGTTCTGATGGTCTGCGGTCACCAGTTCGATGGGCATGCCCAGGACCTTGCCGCCAAAGTCGTCAATGGCCATCTGGATGGCCATGGCGCCATTCTTGCCATCCACGTCCGAATACAGGCTCGACATGTCGGTAATGAAACCGATCTTCACCTTGTCCTCTGCGTGCGCCAGCGGTGCCGCAAAGCCCGCCGCAACCAGGACCGAAACCAGCATCGTGTGTTTGTTTTTCATTTTGTCTCCTGAGTTTTCAAGGTGAATGCGAAGAACGAAAAGGCCGGAGCCCCTTCACACGCCGAGCAATTCGGTAAGCACGGGCATCTTTTCCGCCAACTCGGCCGCACCAAAGCGCTCCACGATGCGTCCATGCTCCATCACGTAGAAGCGGTCGGCCAGCGGTGCGGCAAAGCGGAAGTTCTGCTCGACCATCACCACCGTGTAGCCGCGCTCTCGCAGCATGGTGATCATGCGGGCCAGTGCCTGCACGATCACGGGCGCCAGCCCTTCAGAGATTTCATCGAGCAGCAGGAGCTTGGCCCCCGTGCGCAAGATGCGGGCGACCGCGAGCATCTGTTGCTCCCCCCCCGACAGGCGCGTGCCCTGGCTGTGGCGGCGCTCTGCCAGGTTGGGGAACATGGCATAAATTTCGTCGATCGACATGCCCTTCGTGCCGGTCTGGAGGACCGGCGGCAGCAGCAGATTCTCTTCGCACGACAGACTGGCAAAAATTCCGCGCTCTTCAGGGCAATAGCCTACGCCCAGGTGGGCGATGCGGTGCGTAGGCATGTGGATGGTTTCCACACCGTTGATCTTCACGGAGCCCTTGCGAGCGCCCGTGAGGCCCATGACGGCCCGCATGGTGGTCGTGCGCCCGGCGCCGTTGCGCCCGAGCAAGGTCACCACTTCGCCGGGCTGCACCACGATGTCCACGCCGTGCAGCACATGCGACTCGCCATACCAGGCTTCAAGGTTGCGGATTTCCAGCGCGGGGGTATTGGAGGCAGTGGTAGCCATTTCAGTGGGCTCCCTGCAGTTGGCCATCGGTCGCGCCCATGTAGGCTTCCATCACTTGGGGGTTGTTCGATACTTCGGCGTAAGGCCCTTCGGCCAGCACGGCGCCACGCTGCAGCACCGTGATGCAATCGGCAATGGTGGACACCACTTTCATGTTGTGCTCCACCATCAGGATGGTCCGGCCGGCCGACACTTTCTTGATGAGCTGCGTGACACGGTCCACGTCCTCGTGGCCCATGCCCTGGGTAGGCTCATCGAGCAGCATGAGCTCTGGCTCCATGGCCAGCGTGGTGGCAATTTCCAGGGCGCGCTTGCGGCCATAGGGCAGATTCACCGTGAGCTCGTCGGCCAGGTCTTCCAGGCCCACTTCGGTGAGCAGATCCATGGCGCGGGCATCGAGCTGGCGCAGGCTGCGCTCGCTGCGCCAGAAATGAAAAGCCGTGCCCAGCTTGCGCTGCAGCCCGATGCGCACGTTCTCCAGCAGCGTCAGGTGCGGGAACACCGCCGAAATCTGGAACGAACGGATCACGCCGCGTCGTGCGATTTCAGCGGGCTTCTCGCGGGTGATGTCCTGGCCGTTGAAGCGAATCAGGCCCGAAGTAGGCTCCAGAAACTTGGTCAGCAAGTTGAAGCAGGTGGTTTTGCCGGCGCCATTGGGCCCGATCAGGGCATGGATGGAGCCGCGGCGCACCGACAGGGTCACGTTGCTGACCGCAGTGAAGCCTTTGAACTCTTTGGTCAGGCTTTGGGTTTCAAGAATGACGTCGCTCATTGCGCCTTGATCGCTCCATGGGGATGCTGAGGAAAGAGCCTTGCCACAAGGTCTCGGAGGGTACTTTTTGTTGCATTGCATCGTAAGTCCCGACATGGGGGCCCAGGTACTGGGACAAATGCCTATGTATAACTGCTTATGCAAGAACGCGCCTCCCTCGCGCCAACGCGCAGATCCGCCACGCGTGCGACCGAGCCGATTGCAGGGCCACAGGCTGGCGGTGGGAAAGCAAGCAACTGCGTCACCGCATGGAGCGCAGCTGCGGCGCCATTTCGGATGGACGGATTGGGTGTGCGCGGGGCCGCACGCCGCAGAAGAAGACACGGCAAGAACGCGGCCCAACGCCCTTCAGTGCCGCCTACACTGCCCCCATGGCAAAACCTTCTCCCTTGCGTGCACGGGGCACTCCGCGCTCGCTGTCTGGCCTGCTTCCCTTTCTGCGGCCCTACCGGGTTCGGATAGGCCTGTCCCTCGTCTTTCTGGTGCTGGCAGCGTGCGCCACCCTGGCTTTCCCGCTGGCATTGCGCAATCTGATCGACACAGGCCTGCTGGCATCGGATCACGCCAGCCAGACGATGGCGCTGCGCGGGCATTTTCAGGCGCTGTTTGCCGTTGCCATCGCACTCGGCATTTTTTCAGCGGCACGCTTTTACATGGTGAGCTGGCTGGGCGAACGAGTCACTGCCGACCTGCGCAATGCCGTATACAGCCATGTGTTGCGGCAAAGTCCGCAGTTTTTTGAAACCACGCAGACCGGCGAGGTTCTGTCACGACTGACGGCGGACACCACCCTGGTGCAGACGGTGGTCGGTTCCTCGCTATCGATGGGGTTGCGCAATGCGGTCATGGGCATCGGTGCCCTGGCCATGCTGGTGTGGACCAACCCTTACGTCATGGCGGTGGTGCTGCTTGCCGTGGTACTGGTGGTGGTGCCCACGATGTGGATTGGACGGCGCGTGCGGCGCCTCTCGCGCGACAGCCAGGACCGCGTGGCCGACTCCAGCGCCATTGCCGCCGAGATCCTGAATGCCGTTCCGGTGGTGCAGAGCTATACGGCCGAAACGCGTGAATCCCTGCGTTTCGCCCAGGCCACAGAAAACGCTTTTCAGACCGCCGTGCGCCGCACGCGTGCGCGCGCTTTTCTCGTGGCATTCATCATCATTGCCAACGCCGGCCTGCTGCTGTGGGGCCTTTACCGGGGCACGCAAGCGGTTCTGGCGGGGCAAATGACGGCGGGCCACCTGGGGCAGACCGTGGTGTATGTCATCTTGCTGGCTGGCGCAGTGGCAGTACTGGGAGAGGTCTACGGCGACCTGCTGCGCGCTGCGGGCGCCACGGAACGGTTGATGGAGCTGATCGCGGGCGAATCCCCCGTGACTGAGCCTCTGCAGCCGCTGCCGCTGCGAACGGGCGACCGGGGCCTGAAGGTGGATTTTGAAGGGGTCAATTTTCACTACCCCTCCAGACCCGATCATCCGGCCCTGCAACACTTCACGCTCCACCTCGAACCGGGCGAAACGGTTGCGCTGGTCGGCGCCAGCGGTGCGGGAAAGACCACTGTGTTCCAGTTGCTCCAGCGCTTCTATGACATCGACCCGCGTTCCGGCGATGCATCAAACGGGCGCATTGCGCTCAACGGCGTCGACCTACGGCAACTGGCGCTCAAGGAATTGCGTGCAAGCATTGGCACCGTGCCCCAGGACGCCGTGATCTTCTCGGCGTCGGCCTTTGACAATATCCGGTATGGCCGCCCCGATGCCTCTGCCGACGAAGTGATCGCTGCAGCCCGGGCCGCATTTGCCCACGACTTCATTGAGGCGCTGCCGGAGGGATATTCGACCTTTCTGGGAGAGCGGGGCGTTCGCCTGTCTGGCGGACAGCGCCAACGCATCTCGATTGCACGCGCGATGCTGAAAAATCCGCCCTTGTTGCTACTGGACGAAGCCACGAGTGCACTCGATGCGGAAAGCGAGCGCATGGTGCAGGCTGCACTGGAGATGGCCATGCAGCGCCACACCGGACGCAGGACCACTCTGGTCATTGCGCATCGTCTGGCCACAGTGCAGAACGCTGACCGGATCGTCGTGCTGGAAAACGGACGCATCGTCGAACAGGGAACCCATGCCGTGCTGCTCACCCAGGGTGGCGTCTATGCCCGCCTGGCAGCATTGCAATTCACGGCATGACCGATACGCATCGCCTGCCGCGCAGTCCACGCCACATGACCAGCAAGTCCGGCCAGGCACATTACTTACTGCAAGGTTTCCTTGGCCGCTTCGGGCAACAGAAGTGGCAACACCGCAATGCCTTCGTCGAGCAACTGCACGGTCTCTTCAGGCGAAGCCCGCCCCCGTATGGCCCGCTGCTCTGCCTCGCCATGGTGGATGCGCCTGGCTTCCTGTGCAAACTGTGGACCCACGTCCTCTGTGCTGGCGAAAACCTTGCGCGCCAGCGACAACCACGCCGCCTGCAGGTCCACACCAGACACTTCCGTTGTGCTGTTTGCCACAGGCACCTGCGCGACCGGTCCAGACGACTCGGAGGCGGGTTGCCGGGCGCCCAGATTCAGCCGTGGTGCGCTTAGTCTTTTGGAGATATGGGCGTCTGCGCACAGTGGGCATTGCACCAGTGAATCGCGCAACTGCCCCTGAAAATCGTCTTCCGAGGCGAACCATCCCTCAAAGACATGGCCCTGCCGACATTGCAGGTCAAGCACCTTCATGACGGTAACCTCTGCAAAACTACGTCAACCGTGGCGACGCAGCAGATAGCGGTAGACAAACCCCGGAAAAGCCAGCGTGAGAAACAAGGTACCCGTGACGGCATAGAACTCCCAACCCTGTGGAGCAATTTGCCCGGCGCGCCGCTCCAGCAGGAGGGCCATGCCCCCCACCAGCAAGTACAGCACCACCAGTTCTACCAGCCGCACCATCAGTGCCTTCCTTGGCTGGGCCAACGGACCAACCACCATCAGCCGGTGGTTGATAAAGGGCAGATTGGCCGCGACAAACGCGGCCACGATGACGAGCCAGATCGAGCCAGTTTGGGACACAGAAATATTTTGATCGAGTTCAGGTAGCCAGGGCACGCACGATGGCATCTGCACACAGTGCCATCAAACCACCGGGCAACAAACCCAGCACCAGCACCAGCGCACCATTGACGGTCAACACCACCCGAACATCCAGGGGCGCAGATACGCTGGTTGCCGTCAGGGGCGCATCAAAATACATCACCTTCACAACGCGCAGATAGTAGAACGCACCAATCAGGGACATGACAACGGCAAACACGGCCAGCGCAATATAAAGCCCTTGCCCCGATGCCAACAATGCCTGCAAAACCGACAACTTGGCATAAAAACCCACCAAGGGCGGAATGCCTGCCATGGAAAAGAGACAAACAGCCATCACGCCCGCATACAGGGGACTGCGCTGATTGAGGCCTGCCAGATCAGCGATCTCTTCACTTTCAAAGCCTTCGCGAGCCAGCAGCAGGATCACACCGAACGCGGCCAGGGTTGTGAGGACATAGCTCACCACGTAGAACATGGCAGAGCTGTAGGCGCTCTCCACGGCAGCGGCATCCACATTGCCATTGATAACGCCCGACAAAAGGCCCAGCAAGACAAAGCCCATTTGAGAAATGGTGGAGTAAGCCAGCATGCGCTTCAGATTGGTCTGGGCAATTGCGGCCAGGTTACCCACAAGCAGCGAGCCGATGGCCAGCACCGCCAGCATCTGCTGCCAATCGATCGCCAGCGGCAATAACCCATCCACCAGCAGACGAATGGTGATTGCAAATGCGGCGAGCTTGGGTGCTCCACCGATCATCAGCGTGACGGCAGTGGGCGCACCTTGGTAGACATCGGGAATCCACATGTGAAATGGCACCACGCCGAGCTTGAAAGCCAGACCTGCGACCACAAAGACCAAGCCGAACACCAGCACCTGGTGCCGGATCTGGCCAGAATTGACGGCCTTGAACACTTGCCCGATGTCCAGGGAGCCCGTGGCACCGTACAGCATCGACAGACCGTAAAGCAGAAACCCGCTGGCCATCGCACCCAGCACGAAATACTTCATGGCGGCTTCCGTGGCCGTTGCGTTGTCGCGCCGCAATGCCACCAGGGTGTAGCTGGAAAGGGTCAGCAGCTCCAGGCCCAGGTAGATCACCAGAAAGTTGTTGCCCGAGATCATGATGGACATGCCCAGCAAAGCCAGCATCGACAGCGTGAACAACTCACCACCACGCAACATGCCTCGATCAGCGGCATAAGGGCGCCCGTAAACCAGCGTGACCATCATGGCCACGGTGGCGAAGCATTTGAGCCAGTTGCCCATGGCATCACTGACCACCATGTTGCCGAAACCGTAGAACGTGTTTCCGCTGCTGGCATACACACCCTGCAGGACAGCAACCACGGCCAACGTGAGCATGGTCAGGACGTAGGTACCGGTACGGCGTGGACTGTGGACCCCCAGGTCCACCAGCATGATCACGCAGGCCATGGCCAACAGCACGATCTCGGGGTAAATGGCAAGCCAGCTGATGTTGTCAATCATCTCGAATCTCTCAGTTCAGTCTGGTCAGTTCAGCTTCGACAGGGCCACATGCTTGAGCAACTCCGCCACAGAGGTGTCCATCACGTCGGTGAAGGGGCGTGGATAAAGACCCATGGCCAGCACGGCAATCGCCAGCAGCGACATCACGAGGAATTCACGACTGTTGATGTCGGTAAGCTCCTTGACATGGTCATTGGCAACGGGACCCAGATAGACACGCTTGAACATCCAGAGCGTATAGGCGGCACCGAAAATCAGCGCCGTGGCAGCTGCGCCGCCTATCCAGAAATTGGCCTTCACGGCACCCAGGATCACCATCCACTCGCCAACGAATCCGGCGGTTCCTGGAAGCCCACAATTGGCCATGGCAAAAAGCAAGGCAAATGCCGTGAAATTCGGCATGGTGTTGACCACGCCGCCATAAGCGGCAATTTCGCGGGAGTGCACCCGGTCGTAAAGAACGCCAATCGAAAGGAACATGGCACCCGAAACAAAGCCATGCGCAATCATTTGCACCAGACCGCCCGAAACGCCCAGATCGTTGAAGATGAAGAAACCGAGCGTCACAAAACCCATGTGCGCAACAGAAGAGTAAGCCACCAGCTTTTTCATGTCCTTCTGGACCAGGGCGACCAGACCCACATAAATCACGGCCACCAGCGACAACGCAATCATGAGCCACGCCCATTCCCGCGACGCATCCGGCGCAATCGGCAGGGAAAAACGCAGGAAACCGTAAGCCCCCAGTTTCAGCATGATGGCCGCCAGAACGGCGGAGCCGCCTGTGGGAGCTTCGACGTGCACGTCAGGCAACCAGGTGTGGACTGGCCACATGGGAACCTTGACCGCAAACGCTGCAAAGAACGCAAAGAACAGCAGCGTCTGCGCTGTGGAGCTGAGCGGCAATTGATGCCATGCAGCGATGTCGAAACTGCCGCCCGACTGGTTGTACAGGAAGATGAGCGCAACCAGCATCAGCAAGGAGCCGAGCAGCGTGTAGAGGAAAAACTTGAACGCAGCGTAGATCTTGTTAGGCCCGCCCCAGATACCGATGATCAGGTACATCGGAATCAGGGTTGCCTCAAAGAACACATAAAATAGCAGACCGTCAAGGGCGCAGAACACACCGATCATCAATCCCGAAAGGATCAGAAAGGCTCCCATGTACTGATTGACGCGCTCCGTGATCGACTCCCAGGACGCGATCACCACAATCACCGTAATGAACGCGGTAAGCGGAACAAACCAGAAGGAAATGCCATCCACGCCCAAGTGGTAGTGGACATTGAAACGCTCAATCCATGTGGCTTTCTCGACAAACTGCATGGCTGCAGTACCCAGCTTGAAGCCGTCGTACAGAGGCAGCGTTACCAACAAGCTGATGACGGCGCCAATCAGCGCGATCCAGCGGACAGCACGGGAATGCTCATCCCGCCCCACCGCCAGCAGCAGAACACCAAAGACGATCGGCGTCCAGATTGCAAGACTCAACAGACCCATTTTGTTCTTTTCCTTATTTGATGAGCTGCAGGAAATAGTCGCGCCAGACAAACCAGGTCATCAGCGCAAACACACCCAGAATCATCACCAGGGCATAGTGGAAGATGAAACCTGTCTGCATCCAGCGCACGACGCCGGAAACCCAACGCACCAGCTTCCACGATCCGTTGACCAAGGCACCGTCAATGATGGCCTGGTCTCCCACTTTCCACAGACCGGTGCCGAGCGCCCGGGCACCACGCGCCAGGATGTTTTCGTTGATCCAGTCCAGGTAGTACTTGTTTTCCAGCAACGTATACAACGGCTGCACACGCGCCTTGATGGCCGTTGGCAACGCGGGATTGACCATGTACATATAGTAGGACAGCGCCACACCCGCCAGCGCCAGCCAGAACGGCGCCGTCTGCAGCCCATGCAACGCCATTGCCCAGGCACTGTGAAAGTGCTCAGCCATCTGTGCCATGGACGGATGCTTTGCCGCATCCACAAAAATCACATCGTTGAAAAAATCACCAAACAGCATCGGCTGGATGAACATGAAGCCCACCACGACAGAAGGGATCGCCAGCAGCACCAGCGGCACCGTGACTACCCATGGCGATTCATGAGGCTCATGGTGATCGTCATGACCGTGACCATGATCGCCCGCATGGTGGGCGTCCGGGTTCTGGTCATAGCGCTCCTTGCCGTGGAACACCAGGAAATACATACGGAACGAATAGAACGCCGTGATGAACACACCTGCCAAAACAGCAAAGTGCGCAAACCCTGCAGCAGGCAAGTGACTGAAGTGGACGGCCTCGATGATGCTGTCCTTGGAGTAGAAACCCGAGAACAGGGGCGTACCGATCAGAGCGAGCGAACCGAGCAGCGAGGTGATCCAGGTGATGGGCATGTACTTGCGCACGCCACCCATCCAGCGGATGTCCTGGTTGTGGTGCATGCCCATGATGACCGAGCCCGCGCCGAGGAACAGCAGCGCCTTGAAGAAGGCGTGCGTCATCAGATGAAACACGGCCACCGAGTAGGCCGATGCGCCCAGGGCCACCGTCATGTAGCCCAACTGCGACAAGGTGGAATAGGCGACCACGCGCTTGATGTCATTCTGGATGATGCCCAGAAAACCCATGAACAAGGCCGTGATAGCGCCAATCACCAGGATGAAGTTGAGTGCCGTATCCGACAGCTCAAACAACGGCGACATGCGAGCCACCATGAAGATGCCGGCCGTGACCATGGTCGCCGCGTGAATCAATGCGGAGATGGGGGTTGGGCCTTCCATGGAGTCGGGCAACCACACATGCAGCGGGAACTGGGCAGACTTACCCATGGCGCCAATAAACAGGCAGATGCAGATGACCGTGATGAGCATCCAGTCGGTGCCCGGGAACACCAGCCCACCCAACTCAGCCGTCTTGCCAAACACTTCGCCGTAATTGAGGGTTCCCGTATATGCCGCAATCAGGCCGATGCCCAGGATGAAACCGAAGTCACCCACGCGATTGACCAGGAAGGCCTTCATGTTGGCGAATATGGCCGAAGGCTTGTTGAACCAGAAGCCGATCAGCAGATACGAAACCAGACCCACCGCTTCCCAGCCAAAGAAAAGCTGCAGCAGGTTGTTGCTCATGACCAGCATGAGCATGGAGAACGTGAACAGCGAAATGTAGGCAAAGAAACGGTTGTACCCGTCATCCTCTTCCATGTAGCCAATGGTGTAGATGTGCACCATGAGCGACACGAAGGTGACGACGACCATCATCATGGCGGTGAGACTGTCGATCAGGAAGCCCACTTCCATCTTCAGTCCACCCACCACCATCCAGGTGTAGAGCGTCTCGTTGAAGCGTGCACCGTCCAGGGCCACGCTCTTGAGCGTCATGGCCGAAAGGATGAATGCGACCAGCACACCCAGGATGGTCAGCGTGTGGCTGAGGCGCCGGCCAATCCAGTTGCCGCCAAACGTGGTACCGAAGATACCGGCCAGCAAGGCGCCCGCCAGCGGCGCCAACGGAACCGCCAGAAGCGTTGAAGCAGAGAGGGTTTGACTCATTCTTGAGAACCTTGGGATTACGGGCGACTCAACCCTTGAGGGTGTTGAGTTCGTCCGCGTTGATGCTGGACTTATTGCGGAACAACAGCACCAGAATGGCCAGACCGATGGCCGACTCGGCCGCCGCCACTGTCAGGATGAAAAACACGAACACCTGACCGTGCATGTCGCCCAGATAGTGCGAGAACGCCACGAAATTCATGTTGACCGCAAGCAGCATCAATTCAATCGCCATCAGCAAAACGATCAGATTCTTGCGATTCAGGAAAATACCAATCACTGCGAGGGCGAACAACATGGCGCCCAGCGAAAGAAAGTGGCCCAGCGTCAATGTCATGCTTTTTTCTCCTCGCCCGCAGGCTCGCTGGCAACCTCGGGGCCAGGCTTCTGGGTTGCCGCAAGCTTCACGACCTGCAGACGATCGCGGGCTCGCACCCGGACCTGCGTCGAGGGATCGATCGCCTTGGTGTCCTTGCGTTGGCGCAGCGTCAGTGCAATGGCGGCAATCATGGCCACGAGCAAAATGACGGCGGCAATTTCCACGGGGTACAGATATTCCGTGTAGAGCAATTTACCCAGCGCCTTGGCGTTGGAATAGGGAACCACCTGCCCCGCCGCATCCAGCACCACCGCTGCAGCCTTGGGTTCATCCATGCCCCGGAATCCGCCGATGAGTACCGCCGCCATTTCCAGTGCAATCATGGCGCCGACGAAGGCGGCCAGCGGGAAATGCCTCCAGAACCCCTTGCGGATCGTGTCGATATGGATGTCCAGCATCATCACCACGAACAGGAACAGCACCATGACTGCTCCCAGATACACGAGGACCAGGACAATGGCCAAGAACTCTGCCTTGAGCAACAACCAGATTGCCGCTGCCTGAGAGAAGGCCAAAATAAGATGCAACACCGCATGCACGGGGTTGCGCGCAGTAATCACCCGGAAGGCTGCAAACAGCAGCACGACCGAGAATAGATAGAAAAAACCAGTCTTGGCGTCCATGAATCGGTTCTTTGTAGAAAGTCTGGCCTAAGGAAGTCGCAGCAAGACCGCGTCAGCGGTACTTGGCGTCAGCGGCCTTGGCCGCGGCGATTTCACCTTCATAGCGGTCACCCACCGCCAACAGCATGTCCTTGGTGAAATACAGATCGCCCCGCTTTTCCCCGTGGTATTCGAGGATATGCGTCTCGACGATCGAGTCGACCGGGCAACTCTCTTCGCAAAAGCCGCAGAAGATGCACTTGGTCAGATCAATGTCGTAGCGCGTGGTACGGCGAGACCCATCCTCACGCACATCCGATTCGATGGTGATGGCCATCGCAGGGCAGACGGCCTCGCACAGCTTGCAGGCAATGCAACGCTCTTCACCGTTGTCATAGCGTCGCAATGCGTGCAGCCCCCGGAAACGCGGCGACAAGGGCGTCTTTTCCTCGGGAAACTGCACTGTCACCTTGCGGCGAAAGGCATAGCGGCCGGTCAGGGCCATGCCCTTGAGCAGCTCCACGAGCATGAAGCTCTTGAGAAAGTCTTTGAACGAAAAAGGTGCAGCAGCAGCAACAGCAGTCATTTGTGTCCCCGCTTATTTCCAGATATTCCACGGCGAGAGCAACCACCCGCCAACGATGAGCAGCCACACCAGCGTGACTGGAATAAAGATCTTCCAGCCCAGACGCATGATCTGGTCGTAACGGAAGCGGGGGAAAGTCGCCCGGATCCAGATGAACATCGACACCACCACAAAGGTCTTCAGGCCCAGCCAGATCCAGCCCGGAATCCAGTTGAACAGTGCGCTGTCGATCGGCGAGAGCCAGCCACCGAGGAACATCAGCGCAGCCAGGATGGACACCAGCCACATGCTGGCGTATTCGGCCAGGAAGAAGATGGCGAAGCCCATGCCCGAGTACTCCACCATGTGGCCGGCCACGATCTCGGCCTCGCCCTCGACCACGTCAAAGGGATGGCGGTTGGTTTCTGCCACGCCGGAAATCAGATAGACAAGGAAAATCGGCAGCAGCGGCAACCAGTTCCATGACAGAAAGACCAAGCCCTTGCCTGCCGCCATGCCACGCCCCTGCCCCATCACGATTTCGGTCAAGTTCATGCTGCCGGACACCATGATCACCACCAGGAAGCAGAACCCCATGGCAATTTCATAGCTGACCATCTGCGCGGAAGCACGCAAGGCACCCAGGAATGCATACTTGGAATTGGACGCCCAGCCCGCAATGATCACGCCATAGACCTCGATGGACGTGATAGCCATCACCAGCAGCAGGCCCGCATTCACATTGGCCAGGGCGACGTCTGGACCGAAGGGAATCGCAACCCAGGCCGCCAGCGCAGGCATGATCGCCATGACAGGGCCCAGCACAAACAAACCCTTGCTGGCGGCAGTCGGCTGGATGATTTCCTTGGTCAACAGTTTGAGCGCATCCGCAATGGGTTGCAGCAAGCCCATCGGGCCGACACGGTTGGGACCGTGGCGCACCTGCATGAAGCCCAGCAGCTTGCGCTCCCACAGCGTCAAGTAGGCGACGGCCCCCATCAATGGGGCCAGGATGACCACAATTTTCAAAAGAATCCAGAGAACCGGCCAGACGATGGCGGTCCACCAGCCATAGCTCAACAGGTTCAGACCGGCGTTGTAGATCGCGTCAATCATGCCGCAGCTCCTTCCTGCGCACGACGGGCATCCGCCGTCAGTTGCAACGAAGTGGCCCGCCGCACCAGCCCATCCAGCTGGTAGATGGATGCCACGACCGGCTCTCCCACCGCAGGAGTTGCCGCAGGCAGCAGCATGGCCTGCGCGTTGCTCAACTGCGAGGATGGAAGCACTGCCGTGCCGCCAGCCGGGGTGTTGGTAGCCCGTGCAAGCACCTCCTGGGACGTCTCGAAATCAAACCCCGGAACGTTCAGCAGATTGGCCAGCACACGCAGCACTTTCCAGGCAGGCCGGGTTTCACCCAACGGCCGGACGACCGCATGAAAACTCTGCAGCCGGCCTTCGGCATTCACAAAGCTGCCCGAAGTTTCGGTAAACGGAGCAATCGGCAGCAGGACATCGCTGAAAGCCATGTTGGCCTTGAACGGGCTCAGGGTGACCACCATGTCGGTGTTTGCCAGCGCCTGGCAGGCAGCTTCTCCAGCCGCTGTATCAAAGGCGGGTTCCGTGTTCAACAAAATGGCGGCTTTCAAGCTGCCACCGAGCATCTGGCTGGCATTCAAGCCACCATTGACGGGCATGGCACCTGCAAACTGCGCCCCCACCGTGTTGGCAGCCTCCGTGAGGTAACCCACCGTAGCACCTGCCTGCTCTCCGATCCACTGCGCAAGAGCCAGCAAGCGGCTGGCATGCGCATGGTGGGCGGCAGCGTTCCCCAGCAAGATGGCCTTGCGCTCGCCTCCCAGCAGGGAGCGGGCGATGGCCAGAGCGGAATCACCCACCTGAACCGTGCCATCGGGGGCCTGCACACCTTTTTCCTGCGCAATCGCGGCAGCTACGCTGGCGAGAGCCTGCTCCCAAGCGCCGGACGGTTGCACCAGCGTCTGCGCCACGGGTATGGCCCAGTCATAGACTTCTGAATTGATAGCACTCACCGCACAGCCATGGCGCGCTGCCTGGCGAATGCGCTGGGCAAACAGCGGATGGTCCTTGCGCAGGTCGGAGCCCACCACGAGCACGCGCTGCAAGGTGGACAACGAGGCAATGGACGTTCCCAGCCAGCGAATTCCGGATGGAGCAGAGAATTCGGCGTTGCGCAGCCGGTAGTCGATGTTTTCACTGCCCAGACCACGAACCAGCGCACCGGCCAGATACAGCTCTTCCAGCGTGCTGTGCGGGCTGACCAGGGCACCAATGGCACCAGCGCCATGGTCGTTGCGAACGCAGCGCAGGCCATTGGCGACGTATTCGAGTGCCGTCTGCCAGTCCACCTCCTGCCATGTTCCGCCCTGCTTGAGCATGGGCCGGGTCAGGCGTTCGTCGCTGTTGAGTGCTTCATACGAAAAGCGGTCACGGTCTGCAATCCAGCATTCATTGACTTCTTCGTTCTCGAAAGGCACGACACGCATGACCTTGTGGTTCTTCACCTGAACGATGAGATTCGCCCCTGTGGAGTCATGGGGGCTGACCGACTTGCGGCGTGAAAGCTCCCAGGTGCGGGCGCTGTAGCGGAAAGGCTTGCTCGTCAACGCCCCCACCGGGCAGATGTCAATCATGTTGCCCGAGAGTTCGGAGTCGATCGTGTCGCCCGTCACGGTGGTGATCTCGGAGTGTTCGCCCCGATGGATCATGCCCAGTTCCATGACGCCAGCCACTTCCTGGCCGAAGCGCACACAGCGGGTGCAGTGGATGCAACGGCTCATCTCCTCCATGGAGATCAGCGGGCCCACATCCTTGTGGAAGACCACGCGTTTTTCTTCCTCGTAGCGCGAGGAGGACGCACCATAGCCGACGGCCAAGTCCTGCAACTGGCACTCGCCGCCCTGGTCGCAGATGGGGCAATCCAGCGGATGGTTGATGAGCAGGAACTCCATCACCGACTTTTGCGCCTGAATGGCCTTGTCGGTCTTGGTTCGTACCACCATGCCCTGCGTGACCGGCGTGGCACATGCGGGCATGGGCTTGGGCGCCTTCTCGACGTCGACCAGACACATGCGGCAATTGGCCGCAATCGAGAGCTTCTTGTGGTAGCAGAAGTGAGGAATGTAGGTGCCCGCCTTTTCGGCGGCGTGCATCACCATGGAACCCTCGGTGATTTCTACCTTCTGACCGTCCAGTTCAATTTCAACCATATGCTTTTCTCGCGATCAGGCAGAGGGCGCGGCCTGAGGGGTCTTGTTCCGGATCAACGCATCGAACTCGGGACGGAAGTGCTTGATCATGGCGCGCACGGGCATTGCCGCTGCATCGCCCAGGGCGCAAATGGTGCGGCCCATGATGTTGCTGGCCACGGAGTCAAGCACATCCATGTCGGCGGGGCGACCCTCGCCCCGGTGGATGCGGTCCACCAGGCGCCAGAGCCAGCCCGTGCCTTCACGACAGGGGGTGCACTGTCCACAGGACTCATGCATGTAGAAATAGGACAGGCGCTTGAGCGACTCGACCATGCAGCGCGAATCATCCATGACGATCACAGCGCCCGAACCCAGCATGGAGCCAGCCTTCGCAATGGAGTCGTAGTCCATGGTGCATTCCATGATGATGGATGCCGGCAACACGGGTGACGACGAGCCACCAGGAATCACCGCCTTGAGCTGGCGTCCGGTGCGCACACCGCCGGCCAATTCAAGCAGCTTGGCAAACGGCGTGCCCATGGGCACTTCGTAGTTGCCGGGCCGTTCCACATCGCCACTGACCGAAAAGATCTTGGTGCCACCGTTGTTCGGCTTGCCACAGGCCAGGTAGGCGGCGCCTCCATTGCGGATGATCCACGGCACCGCTGCAAACGTCTCGGTGTTGTTGATGGTGGTGGGCTTGCCATAGAGGCCAAAGCTGGCCGGGAATGGCGGCTTGAAGCGGGGCTGGCCCTTCTTGCCCTCCAGCGATTCGAGCAATGCCGTTTCCTCGCCACAGATGTACGCGCCAAACCCATGGTGCGCATGCAACTGGAAGGTGAATCCGCTGCCCAAAATGCCGTTGCCCAGATAGCCCGCAGCCCGCGCCTCTTCCAGCGCAGCCTCGAAGCGCTCGTAGACCTGGAAGATTTCACCATGGATGTAGTTGTAACCCACGCTGATACCCATGGCGTAGGCAGCAATGATCATGCCCTCGATCACGATGTGCGGGTTGTACATCAGGATGTCGCGGTCCTTGCAGGTACCTGGTTCGCCCTCGTCCGAGTTGCATACCAGGTACTTCTGCCCAGGAAACTGGCGCGGCATGAAGCTCCACTTCAGTCCCGTAGGAAAACCCGCGCCGCCACGGCCCCGAAGACCCGACTCCTTGACGGTCGCGATCACCTGGTCCTGCGTCAGACCTTCGCCGCCATCCTTGCCCAGGATGGTGCGCAGAGCCTGGTAACCACCGCGCGCTTCATAGTCCTGGATGCTCCAGTTGGAGCCATTCAGTTCCGCGTAGATCTGGGGCGTGATGTGGCGGTCATGGAAGCAGGTCTCGACACCTGCCGCCTGGAATTGTGCAAGCACCTGGGCTGCCGTGGTCATTGCTTGGCCTCCGCTGCACGCAGGCTGTCCACCAATTGATCGAGTTTGTCGTTGCCCATGAAACTGCACATGTTGCGGTCGTTCACCAGCATCACGGGCGCATCGGCGCAGGCGCCGAGGCACTCGCATTGCTGCAGGGTGAACATGCCGTCCGGCGTCGTTTCACCCATGGAAATACCCAGCTTGTGTTCCAGATGCTCCAGCGCCTTGCCGCCGTCACGCAGCAGGCATGGCAGGTTGGTGCAGACGTTGAGCTTGTATTTGCCCACCGCTTGCTGGTTGTACATGTTGTAGAAGGTGGTGACTTCGTGCACGGCGATCTGCGGCATGCCCAGATACTCGGCAATGCCCGCTTCGCTGGCTTCGCTGACGTAGCCCTGCTCCTGCTGCACGATGGACAGGCAGGCCATCACGGCCGACTGCTTCTGCTCCGCCGGGTACTTGGCCACTTCACGCGCGAATCGCGCTTTGGTCGCTTCGGTAATCATCGATCAATCTCTCCGAACACGATATCCATGGTCCCAATGATGGCCACGGCATCCGCAATCATGTGGCCCCGGGCCATTTCATCCAGCGTTGCCAGATGCGCAAAACCGGGGGCGCGGATCTTCAGGCGATACGGCTTGTTGGCACCGTCGCTAACGAGGTAGATACCGAACTCTCCCTTGGGATGCTCGACCGCCGCATAGGCCTCACCCTCGGGAACATGGAACCCCTCGGTGAACAGCTTGAAATGGTGGATCAGCTCTTCCATGTTGGACTTCATGGATTCGCGATCGGGTGGTGCGATCTTGTGGTTGTCCGTGATCACCGGGCCGGGATTGGCGCGCAGCCAGTCGACACACTGCTTGATGATGCGGTTGGACTCGCGCATTTCCTGCATGCGGACCAGATAACGGTCGTAGCAGTCGCCCGTCTTGCCAACCGGCACATCGAAGTCCATGCGGTCATACACGTCGTAGGGCTGGGTCTTGCGCAAATCCCACGCAATGCCAGAACCCCGCAGCATGGGACCGGTCATGCCCAGATTCAGCGCACGCTCGGGCGGCACCACACCAATGCCCACGGTGCGCTGCTTCCAGATGCGGTTGTCGGTGAGCAGGGTCTCATACTCATCCATGCAGCCAGGAAAGCGCTGCGTGAAGTCGTCGATGAAGTCCAGCATCGAACCCTTGCGGTTCTGGTTCATGGCCTCCAGGGCCTTGGCATTCTTGATCTTGCTGACCTTGTACTGCGGCATGCTGTCCGGCAGGTCGCGGTACACACCGCCTGGGCGGAAGTAGGCCGCGTGCATGCGCGCGCCGGAGACGGCTTCGTACATGTCGAAGAGGTCTTCACGCTCGCGGAAGGTATAGATCAGGATGGTGGAGCTACCGCAATCGTTGCCATGCGACCCGAGCCACATCAGATGATTCAGCAAACGCGTGATTTCAGAAAACATCACGCGGATGTATTGCGCGCGCAGCGGCACCTCGATGCCCAGCAGCTTTTCGATCGCCAGGCAGTAGGCGTGCTCGTTGCACATCATCGAGACGTAATCGAGCCGGTCCATGTAGGGCAGCGACTGGATATAGGTCTTGTGCTCGGCCAGCTTTTCGGTAGCGCGGTGCAGCAGGCCGATGTGCGGGTCGGCGCGTTGCACCACTTCGCCGTCCAGCTCCAGCACCAGACGCAGCACACCGTGCGCGGCCGGGTGCTGCGGACCAAAGTTCAGGGAATAGTTCTTGATTTCCGCCATGATGGATCACATGAGACGCCCAGCGGCTCAGTGCAGGCCTCCGTACTTGTCTTCGCGAATGATGCGGGGCGTGATTTCGCGCGGCTCGATGGACACGGGCTCATACACCACGCGCCGCTGCTCGGTGTCGTAGCGCATTTCCACATGCCCGGACAGCGGGAAATCCTTGCGGAAAGGGTGGCCGATGAAACCGTAGTCGGTCAGGATGCGGCGCAGGTCGTTGTGGCCATCGAACACGATGCCAAACAGGTCGAACGCCTCGCGCTCATACCAGTTGGCCGAGTTCCACAGGCCGGACACCGAGGCCACCACCGGGAAATCATCGTCCGGGCAGAACACCTTGACGCGCACGCGCTGGTTCAGGCTGACGGACAGCAGGTGCGACACCACGCAATAGCGCGCACCCTCGTTCACGGCGTCGGCATACGCAGAATAGTCCACGCCGCACAGGTCGATCAGCTGCTCGAAGCGGCAGCCATCGGCATCGCGCAACACACGCATGGCATCCAGGTAGTCGGCGGCTGCAACCACCACCGTGACTTCATCCAAAGCCACCGTGATCTGGCGCACCCTGGCACCCAGGGCCGCAGCAATATTGTCTTTGAGTTTTTCAGGCCGAATGGCAACAGCAGTCATCGTCAACCCTTCAGACACGAGCAATGGTGTTGGTGCGGCGAATCTTCTGCTGCAGCTGGATGATGCCGTAGATCAGCGCTTCGGCCGTGGGCGGACAGCCAGGCACATACACATCGACCGGCACAATGCGGTCACAGCCACGCACGACGGAATAGCTGTAGTGGTAGTAACCACCACCATTGGCGCATGAGCCCATCGACAGAACCCAGCGGGGCTCGGACATCTGGTCATAAACCTTGCGCAGGGCGGGCGCCATCTTGTTGCACAGTGTGCCCGCCACAATCATCAGATCGGACTGGCGCGGGCTGGCACGGAACACCTCGGCGCCAAAACGCCCGATGTCGTAGCGCGCAGCGGCGGCATGCATCATTTCGACCGCGCAGCACGCCAGACCAAAGGTCATGGGCCACAGGGATCCGGTCTTGGCCCAGTTCACCACGGAGTCGTAACTCGTGGTGATGAAGCCTTCCTTCATCACGCCTTCAATCATTGCATCAGTCCTTGTTGAAGCCCGCTCATTCCCAATTCAGGGCGCCTTTTTTCCACTCGTAGGCAAACCCCACGACAAGGATGGCCAGGAAAATCACCACAGCCACAAAGCCGGTCAATCCCACATCCTGCAGCGTGACAGCCCAAGGGAACAGGAATGCGATTTCCAGGTCGAACAGAATGAAAAGAATGGCCACGAGGTAATAGCGCACATCGAACTTCATGCGCGCATCTTCGAAGGCTTCGAAGCCACACTCGTAAGGGGAGTTCTTGGCAGCGTCCGGGCGGTTGGGGCCCAGCACATACCCCAGAGCCAAGGGGACGACACCTACGGCGATGCCGACCAAGATAAACAAAAGGACGGGGAGGTACTGATCGAGGTTCATCTGGAGGATGTGCTCACCGCTGCGGCCTTACCCGCGAGAACCCTGACCGGGTCATGCAGGCAGGCCTTTGTTTTGGTGCCGTCGGCGAGACTCGAACTCGCACAGCTTTCGCCACTACCCCCTCAAGATAGCGTGTCTACCAATTTCACCACGACGGCTGATTTTTCATCTGGATGGCATGAGGAACCTTGCGGTTTTGGCTTCCCAGACAATCTGGAATTCTACTCCGGAAAAACCCTGCCCCGGAAACAGAAACCCAATTTAGTGCAGATTATTTCGTCGGAATCTGCCCTGCACCCGAGGCGGCTGCCGCCGCAGGCGCCGGAACCGCTGCATTCGAACCCGCAGCCGCGGGCGCATCCACCGAAGCAGCCGGAGCCACCGCCGCGGGCGCTTCCAGCACGCTGCCCGAACCGGCAGGACGCACGTTGCCAAAATAGGCCAGCGCCAGCGTGGCGACAAAGAACACCGTGGCAAGCACGCCCGTGGTGCGCGAGAGGAAGTTGGCACTGCCGCTGGCGCCAAACAGGCTGCCCGAACTGCCGCTGCCAAAGGCAGCCCCCATGTCTGCGCCCTTGCCATGCTGAACCAGGATCAGCCCGATCATGCCCAGAGCCGTCAGCATCTGCACACCCAAAACCACATTCACAAGCACGTTCATTCTCAATTCACTCCTGATTTAATAGCTAGAAGCGCAGACCCTTATTGGGCTGCAGCAATAATTTGTAAAAAGTCCTGGGCTTTCAGTGCCGCACCGCCCACCAGGCCGCCGTCAATGTCGGGTTGCGCCAGCAGCTGTGCTGCATTGGCGGCGTTCATGCTGCCGCCGTACAACAGGCGAATCCGGTCTGCGTGCTCACTGGCCGCAGTCAGTTGCCCACGCAGCACGGCATGCACTTGCTGGGCCTGCTCCGGCGAAGCCGTGCGGCCCGTGCCAATGGCCCAGACGGGCTCATAGGCCACCACGATTTCGCGGATGCAATGGCCATTGAGATGGATCACCGCCGCCAACTGGCGCTTCACGACCACCTCGGTCTGACCGGCTTCCCGCTCGGCCAGGGTTTCGCCCACGCACACAATGGGCGTGATGCCCGCCGCCAGCGCCCGTTGCGCCTTGACGGCCACCACGGTGTCGCTCTCACCATGGTACTGGCGACGTTCGGAGTGCCCCACCAGCACATACCGCACGCCAAACTCCTTGAGCATGGCAGCCGATGTTTCGCCCGTGTAGGCGCCTGCGTCATGCGCCGAGACATCCTGCGCGGCCAGCGCCAGCACCGACCCCGCCGCGATGCCCTGCACTTGCGCCAGATAAGGCGCCGGCACGGCCACCGCCACGTCGCAAGCGGGCTGCCCCATGCCACTGATGAGGGCACGCACCAGCGCCTCGTTGGCAGCCAGGCTGCCATTCATCTTCCAGTTGCCTGCGATGAGTTTCTTTTTCATGATGACCATGTCAAAACAATCTTGCCGGTGTGCTGGTTCGATTCCATCAGCGCATGGGCCTGCGCCGCATCCGCGGCGGCGAAAGTGCGGTAGATGACCGGGCGCACCGTGCCCGCAGCAATCAGCGGCCAGACATGCTCACGCAGCGCGCGCGCAATGGCCCCCTTGAACGCCACCGGGCGCGGCCGCAGGGTCGAGCCCGTGATGGTCAACCGGCGGCGCAGCACCAGGCCCGCATTGAAGGCACTCTTGACCCCACCCTGCACGGCGATGATGACTAGGCGGCCATCCTCGGCCAGGCACTCCACCTCGCGCGCCACATAGTCGCCTGCGACCATGTCGAGCACCACATCCACGCCCTTGCCGGCGGTGATGCGCTTGGCTTCCTCGACAAAGTCCTGCGTCTTGTAGTTGATGGCATGGTGCGCGCCCAGCGCCAGGCAGGCAGCACATTTCTCATCGCTGCCGGCCGTCACGATCACCGTGGCACCCAAAGCGCGCGCCAGCTGGATGGCTGTGACGCCGATGCCGCTGGTGCCGCCCTGCACCAGCAGGGTTTCGCCCGCCTGCAGACGACCCCGGTCGAACACATTGCTCCACACGGTGAAGAAGGTTTCGGGCAAGGACGCCGCCTCGATGTCGCTCAGGCCCGCAGGCACCGGAAGGCACTGCTCGACCGGCGCCACGCACCACTCTGCATAGCCACCGCCGGCCACCAGCGCGCAAACGCGGTCGCCCACCTTCAACCCGGCCCGGGACAGGGCGGCGGCATCGCCGTTTTCCACGACACCCGCCACCTCCAGCCCCGGCAGGTCGGAAGTGCCCGGTGGCGGCGCGTAATGGCCCAGACGCTGCAGCACGTCAGGCCGATTGATGCCGCTCGCACTGACACGGATCAGCAACTCGCCCTCCCCCGCCTGGGGCTTGGGGCGCTCGCCCAGGCGCAATACGTCCGGTGCGCCAAAGGCAGTGATTTCTACAGCGCGCATACAGGAACCCTTCGCACGTCAATCTGAATGATTTTGGCCGCCAGCGCTTGATGAACAAGCGCCAGCAGCTCTTATATCAATAGCAGATCAATCAGCCGTTCAGCTGGCCCGCGTTGCCTTCGGAAGGCACGGCTTGCTGCTGTTGCTGTTGCTGCTGATCGGCGGGCTGGCGATCACGACCGCCATCGCGGCGCTCGCCACCGCGGTCGCCACGCTCGGCCGGGGCCGGACGATCGCTACCACCGGCTGGGCGCTCGGCCAGGGCCTTCATGGACAGCTTGACGCGGCCCTTTTCGTCGGTTTCCATGACCTTGACCTTGACGATCTGGCCTTCGGTCAGGTAGTCGCCCACGCGCTCGACACGCTCATGCGCGATCTGGCTGATGTGCAGCAGGCCGTCCTTGCCGGGCAGCAGGTTGATCAGCGCGCCGAAGTCCAGGATCTTGGTGACCGGGCCTTCGTAGATCTTGCCGATTTCGACTTCGGCCGTGATCTGCTCGATGCGGCGCTTGGCTTCATCGGCCTTGGCGTTGTCGGTGGCGGCGATGGTGATGGTGCCGTCTTCCTCGATGTTGATCTGGCAGCCGGTTTCCTCGGTCAGCGCACGGATCACGGCGCCGCCCTTGCCGATCACGTCACGGATCTTCTCGGGGTTGATCTTCATGGTGTAGAGCTTGGGCGCGAAGTTGCTCACTTCGGTCTTGGCTTCGCCCATGGCTTCCTGCATCTTGCCCAGGATGTGAATGCGCGCTTCCTTGGCCTGCGCCAGGGCGACCTGCATGATTTCCTTGGTGATGCCCTGGATCTTGATGTCCATCTGCAGCGCCGTGATGCCGGCGGTGGTGCCCGCCACCTTGAAGTCCATGTCGCCCAGGTGATCTTCATCGCCCAGGATGTCGGTCAGCACGGCAAAACGGTTTTCTTCCTTGATCAGGCCCATGGCGATACCGGCCACATGCGCCTTCATGGGCACGCCGGCATCCATCATCGACAGGCAGCCGCCGCAGACCGAAGCCATCGACGAAGAACCATTGGATTCGGTGATTTCCGACACCACGCGCATGGTGTAGGGAAATTCTTCCTTGGTAGGCAGCACGGCGACCAGCGCACGCTTGGCCAGACGGCCGTGGCCGATTTCGCGGCGCTTGGTGCTGCCCATGCGGCCCACTTCGCCGGTGGCAAAGGGAGGCATGTTGTAGTGCATCATGAAGCGGTCTTCGTACTCGCCGGCCAGTGCGTCGATGCGCTGCGCATCGCGCTCGGTGCCCAGTGTGGTCACCACCAGCGCCTGGGTTTCGCCGCGCGTGAACAGCGACGAGCCGTGCGCGCGGGGCAGCACGCTGCTGCGGATTTCGATGGGGCGCACGGTGCGCGTGTCGCGGCCGTCGATGCGGGGCTCGCCCGCCAGGATCTGGCTGCGCACGATGCGTGCCTCGATGTCGAACAGCATGCCTTCGACCTTGACGCTGTCGAATGCGACGCCGTCTTCCTTCAAATCGGCCATGACCACGGCATAGGCCTCGCGGCACGCGTGCGTGCGGGCCTGCTTGTTGCGGATCTGGTAGGCCGCGCGCAGCTTGCCTTCGGCCAGGGCGGTCACCTTGGCGATGAGCGGCTCATCCTTGGCGGGCGCCTTCCAGCCCCACACCGGCTTGCCGGCTTCGCGCACCAGCTCGTGAATGGCGTTGATGGCCACATTGCCCTGCTGGTGACCGAACACCACGGCACCCAGCATGATTTCTTCGGACAGTTGCTGCGCCTCGGATTCGACCATCAGCACGGCCGCTTCGGTGCCGGCCACCACCAGGTCCATCTGCGAGCTCTTGCGGGCCGTCTGGCCGGGGTTGAGCACGTATTCACCGTTGATGTAGCCCACGCGTGCAGCGCCGATCGGGCCATTGAACGGAATGCCCGAGATGGCCAGCGCTGCGCTGGTGGCGATCAGGGCGGCAATGTCGGCATCGACTTCAGGGTTCAGCGACACCGTGTGGATGACCACATGCACGTCGTTGAAGAAGCCTTCGGGGAACAGCGGGCGGATCGGGCGGTCGATCAGGCGGCTGGTCAGGGTTTCATGCTCGCTGGGCTTGGCTTCGCGCTTGAAGAAGCTGCCAGGGATCTTGCCCGCGGCGTAGGTCTTCTCGATGTAGTCCACCGTCAGCGGAAAGAAGTCTTGCCCTGCCTTGGCCACCTTGGAGGCCACCACGGTGGCCAGCACCACGGTGTCGTCGATGTTCACCAGCACGGCGCCGCCAGCCTGGCGGGCGATTTCGCCGGTTTCCATGATGACGGTCTTGTCACCCCACTGGAAAGACTTGGTCACTTTGTTGAAGATGGTCATGATGACTCCTTTTGCTTCTGTTTTAATAGCTGACTCCGCAGAACCAGCAAGGGCTGGAGGCAATTCAGAACACGATGCCATTCCAGTGAACCTGCCTGCCACCCGGGTGGGATCAAGGCCATTGGAATGACACAGCTTCGCTCTGTTTTGCGGCTCCGAAGTAAAAAACGCCTGAGCTAGCGGACTAACCCAGGCGTTTTGACATGCAAATCAGATTACTTGCGCAGACCCAGCTTGGCGATCAGCGCGGTGTAACGGTCAGCGTCCTTGGCCTTGAGGTAGTCCAGCAGCTTGCGACGACGGCTCACCATGCGCAGCAGGCCACGGCGACCATGGTGGTCCTTGGCGTGCGTCTTGAAGTGAGGCATCAGTTCGTTGATGCGGGCGGTGAGCAGTGCCACTTGCACTTCTGGGCTACCCGTGTCATTGGCAGCGCGTGCGTTGGCCTTGACAACTTCGGCCTTGATAGAGGATGCGATCATTGATTTTTCCTTGATGGAGGCCCGCAGCGAAGCCACAGGCCGTGGTTTTTACTTGCGCCAGCAGCTGGAACGGCCATTGGCGTGCGTCTTGCACCGTGCAAAACCCGCAGATTATAACCCGAGCCAGTTTTTGAGCCGCCCCACCCCCTGCACCAGGCGCTGCGGGTCTTTGGAGGCAAAACACCAGCGCAGCCAGCCCTGCGCCTCTTCGCCAAAGGCATTGCCGGGCGCCAGGCCCAGCCCCGCCTCGGCCACCAGGCGTTTGGCGGTGGCCAGCGAATCTTCATGCCCCGGCAGGCGAAAGAACGCATACATGCCGCCACGTGCGCTGGCCACCTCCACGCCCGCAATGGCCTGCAAAAGCGGCACCAGGGTGTCGCGGCACTGCTGGAGGTGCGCCACCACACGCGGCGTGATCTCGTCCGCATGCTGCAGCGCGGCAATGCCGGCCCGCTGCGTGAACACGCTGGCGCACGAGGTATTGAACTCCAGCAGCTTGCCCATCTGGTGCGTCATCGAAGGCGGCATCACCAGCCAGCCGAGGCGCCAGCCCGTCATCAAAAAACTTTTGGAAAAGCTGTGCGCCACCACCAGGCGGTCTTCGGGCTCGGCCAGATCCAGAAAGCTCGGGGCGCAGCCATTGGCGGTGGGTTCGTAATACAGGCGTTCATACACCTCGTCGGCCAGGATCCAGGTGCCCATGGCGCGGCAATGCGCCAATATGGCTTGCTGCTCCTGCGCCGTCAGGGTCCAGCCCGTGGGGTTGTTGGGCGCGTTCACCACCAGCAACCGCGTGGCCGGGGTGATGGCCGCCAGCAATTCCTGCATGTCCAGCGCCCAGGCGCCTCCCGCCTGGGGTCGCAGCGAAACGCAGCGCAAATTCGCCCCCATGATCAAGGGCTGCGCCGTCAGGTTAGGCCATACGGGCGTGATAACCACCACCTCATCGCCCGCATCCACCAGCGCCTGCACCGCCAGCATCAGCGCATTGACGCCGCCCGACGTGATGGCAATGCGGTCGGCACCCACAGGCCGGTGCAGCCGGCTGGTGTAAGCCGCCACTTCGGCACGCAACTCCGGCAGGCCCAGGTTGTGCGCATAAAACGTTTCGCCGCGTAACAACGAATCAATGGCCGCCTGGCGCACCACATCGGGCGTGCCCTCGTCGCTTTCGCCAAACCAGAAGGCCAACACATCGCTGCGGCCCATGCCGGCGTTGGCGACTTCACGGATACGGGATTCTTCGAGGTTCAGCAGGGCTTGGCGCATGGCAGGATGGGTGTGGAGAATGACAAGCCGCACATCGTACGAGATGCCGCCGCAACCCGCCCAGCCAACCCGCCAGCCATGGAGCGCACATGTACATAACCCATTGCCACAAAACCCATCTCCACCCTCGCACTCAAGGCCCAGTGCCATGCAGGCCCAGTGCCATCCTGTGTGCCTGCATGGCACTGGGCCTGCTGGTTTTCTCCAACAGCGCGCAGGCCGCATCGACAAAGAATGCCGCTGAAACAGTGGTCAGCGCACCCGCCAAAAAGAAGGGTTCCGTCAAAGTGAAGCACCAGCGCAGCCCGTCGGAAGAAAGCACCGCCGAACGTGATCGGCGCCTGTACCGGGAATGCAAGGGGCTGCCCAATGCGGGGGCATGCCTGGGGTACACAAGGCGCTGAATCGGCACGCAAACCACACCCAGCCGACCACCGGTCGGGTCACCCGCACCACTCGTCCGCGCACGCTGGTCAGCAGGCATCTGCCCATTACCATGGGTTACATGCCTTTCTTTTTGTCTGATCGCTGCACCACGCACACGCCGCCGCGCGCCCTTTCCCATCGGCAAGCGCATGGTTTTACGCTACTTGAAGTCATGGTGGTGGTTGCCATCATTGCTGTACTGGCGGCGATAGCGGCGCCCAGCTTCACGCCCCTGATCGAACGCTGGCGTGTGCGGCAGGCCGTGGAAGGACTGCAATCCACACTGTACTTCGCACGTTCTGAAGCCATCAAACGCGGGGGCAACATCGCCATCCGAAAAGAACCCACAGGTGCCAACGGTTGCCCGCTGGCATCCGGCACCAACAGTTGGGACTGCGGCTGGTTTGTCTTTGTGGATACAAATGGCAATGGCGCACAAGACTCGGGAGAAGAACTTCTGCAGCGTTTCGCCACACCACCGAACGTTGAAGTCACGCGCACCAGCGGCGGCGCCAGCATCAAACTCAACCGCTGGGGCTTGGTCGATGGCGCCTGGCTGGGCTTCAGCCTGGTACCGCTGAACAAAAACATCTCCGACCCTGCCGCCCGCGGCGTCTGCATGAGCTCCGGGGGGCGTATCAGAGTCATTACCGATCCCCCATGCACCTCCGGCTAAAACACATGCAGAACACACCCAACCCACGCCAACGCGGCATCACGCTGATCGAATCACTGGTGGCCATCGTCATCTCTGCCCTGGGCATTTTGGGCATTCTGGGCGTACAGATGCGCACCCTGACCGACACCCAAACCTCCGTGCGCCGCGCCCAGGCCATCCGCCTCATCGAGGATCTAAGCGAGCGCATGAAGGTCAGCCCCAACGCGCTGCTGAGCATCAAAGATTACGAGTCTGGTTACAGCGAAAACGGGAGCAGCCTGACCGCCGCCAATTGCGGCAGCTCAACCTGCACCCCGGCAGAACAGGCCAAGTACGACCTGAAGCAATGGAAAACAACGGTGCAGCAAACCCTTCCGGGGGGGCAAGCGAGCATCTTTCTCGCTCCGGGCGAAACCGTTGAAACCAACCGCCGCCAGCTCGGCGTGATCATCGCCTGGCGTGAAAACGAGCGCGATGGCACCAAAACCGACGATATCGACGCCAGCAAATTCCGCGCTGCCGACGGCACCTTTACAGAGGGAACCGACACCACCAACGCCTGCCCCGCCGAGAAAACCTGCCACTTGCAATACATCCCGGTTGCTGCCCGTTGCGCGCCCTACGACAACGGCAGCGGCACCAAGGTGCTTTATTGCTCGTAATGAAGGCCAACCCATGCTCTCGAAAACCATAGCATTTAGCGCTTATCCGGCGGGCTCTACAACATGAAAACTCTTCAAACACCCCTCCGGCAACGCGGCGTAACGCTGATCGAGCTGATGGTCGGCCTGTCCATCGGCCTGCTGGTCGTCGCCGTAGCCATGGGCGCGCTCATGGTCTCGCGCGGCATTTCTGGTTCTGTCAGTGACGCCAGCGGCATACAGCAACAGGGTGCCTACATCCTGCGGGTCATTGGCCAGCAATTGCGCCAAACCGGCTCGCTGTACCTGAACCCCGACCCGGCTGGAGGCTCCAGCACCGACGTACTGAGCCCCGTGGCATTTGAAATCAAGGCGGACGCGGTAGGCAGCGGAAACAACTTCGCGCAGGAAAGTACCCTCGCGGGCGCCAGTGACACCGTGACCATCGGGTTCAGGCGCTATGCGGACAACGTTTTCATGGTCGCAGGCACAGAGGCCGCCGCCTCCACCCCTGCCACATTCGGCACTGACTATCTTTCCCGCAACTGTGTCGGTGCCCCGGGCAATAGCAGCACCGATCAGCGGGTCGAAAGCATCTTCACTTTTGACAGTGCCAAAAATGAACTGCGATGCGGCGGCAACAGTGCCGCTGCTCAAGCGATCGCGAAAAACGTCGCGCAATTCCAGGCCACCTACATGGTGCAAACCACCGACGCCGCCGGAAACACGACGGTGCAGTACAGCAAGGGAAGTGACATGCCCGCTGCGGCTGACGACCCCGCTTGGCGCCGTGTGCAGGGTGTACAGGTCTGCCTGGTGCTCTATGGCAGCGAGCCGATCGCCATGCCTGCCGGCAGCAGCTACACAGACTGCCAGGGCGACAGCGTGGACATGACCACACTCACCAGTCCGCGCAACAACCGCATGCACCTGCTGTTCCGCAACACCTACCAGTTGCGCAGCCAGGGGCTGATCTGATGCGTGCCCCCACAGAACACCGCAAATCCGCCACCATGCCACAACATCCGCGCCCCGCTGCCCTCCACCCCCCCGCCAATTGCGGCCACGGGCAACCCTTGCCAGCCGTTGCTGTGCGCCAGCGTGGCGTGGCACTGTTCGTCGTCATCGTCTTCGTCATGCTCTCGATGCTGCTGGCGCTGTGGGCGTCGCGCACCTCGCTGTTCAACGAAATGGTGGTGGGCAACGATGCGGACTACCAACGCGCCTTCGAGGCGGCCCAGGCGCTGCTGCAAGACGCCGAACTCGACATCCGCGGCGAAATGGCCGATGGGAACTTATGCAGCGCCCCCCCTTGCCGCGCGTACTCGAGCGCGCTGCAGTTTCCAGGTGACACCAACGAAATCAATCCACTGATTACCGCACTGGAGGCCGAGACCACACGTTGCAAGGATGGCCTGTGCGCGCGGCGCGTGGGGCGGCAGGACTTCTGGAACTACGCCACGGCAGAAACCCCCATCAAACCTGCCGCCGATACGGGCCAAGGAGAAGTGCCGCTATCCGACCTCATGACCGTGGGTGCCCGCTACGGCCAGTACACCGGCGCAGCCAATACCACCACCTCGGGCCCGCTCAACCCGATCCTGGCTGAAACTGCTGCGGGACAGGGCGGCTGGTACTGGATCGAAATCATGCGCTACAGCGACAAAGCCAAAAGCGCCAACCTGATCGTGGATTCCACCACCAGCCAATTGCCGCTCAACCTCGATGTTTACGTCGTCTTCCGCATTACGGCCCTGGCCGTCGGGCGCAAACCCGGCACGTCCGTCGTGCTACAGGAAACCTATGCCCGCCAACGGACGAAGGATTGAAATTCTGCGCTGCATGACTACTAAATCAATAGCTAGTAGCGCTTGCCAGACAAGCATTCCAAGCCTTTTTTACTTCCATGCCTGATTTCACCCTGAAGGAGCACCCCATGCCCCGCACCAAGAACCTCCCCTTCCAGAAGAACCTGCTGGCCATTGCCATGGGCGCCGCGCTGACCCCCGCCTGGGCGCTGGATCTGGTGCAGGAGCCGCCGCTACCTACGTCTAAATCGGCTTTTGTAGCGCCGAACGTGATTATCTCAGTTGATAACTCGGGAAGTATGAACGACGGCGTTAAAACCTCTAATACTGGCTCCAGCAATACCGGCAAGGGATACACCGTGCCTGACGATAGCGGAAAATGGAAAGACGATGCCAAGCGGATCAATGTTCTAAAGTATTCATTGAAAACTGTTTTCAATGACAAAACATTGATTCCAGATAATAAATTACGGATTTCCTGGCAGGCGATGAGTGGTACCACAAAAAACGTGGACAGCGCTACCATGAACACCAATTCGATGAGGCCCATTGACGCAACAGTAGGCACCAATATTCATCGCGATAATTTTCTGAGCTTTGTTAACGGTATTTCACCGAGCGGTTATACACCTACCCACCTCATGTTTAGCCAAGCAGATGGCTATATGCGCCGTGAACTCAGCAAGAACAGCCCTTGGTCCACGGACCCTGGTGGCACAGGCAGCAAGGCAACGGAATATCTCGGCTGCCGTCGCAATTATCACATCGTGATGACCGACGGTCGCTGGAATGTAAATGACCTCCCCAACGATACAAGAACAGGTGGTAATCAAGATGGTGCAAACTGGGCGGTCCAAGGTGATCGGAAAGCCTATAGCACCATTTCCGACCAAACAAGAATTTATTATGACACCGATCCGGATACTTTGTCAGACTGGGCTTTCAAGAGCTGGATGGAGCCTCTGCAGAATGTGACAAATCTGAAGGATGCGGACAAATTAAAGCCATCGAAAATCTATGAGGATGCACCCAATGAAGAGTTTTTTTCAAAAACAGGAATAGCGTCCTATACAAACGGCAATTGCATAAAGACAGACAAAAAGGGGAAATGCATTGAATGGGAGCAAGTACCCGTTTACGGCACAAAATCTGTCAATCTTCAAAAATACTGGAATCCAAAATATAATCCTGCAACGTGGCCCCATATGGTCACCTACACGATTGGGTTCAGTGATGAAGCCGTTACTTGGCCAGGTGCAAGTAGCATCATTGCGCCATCGACCAAAGTTCCCTTTGGCTACGACAATAGCTTCGTCGATCTGGTGACCGGCTGGCAAACATGGCCCGCCATGGACAGCGAAAACAAGCGCTCGCTTGATTTATGGCATGCTTCCATCAACGGCCGCGGCCGTTACTACGCTGTCACGGAATCCGAAGACCTCGCCAAAGCCTTTACCGAAATCATCGGCAAAATCAACGAAGAAAGCGCCCCATTGCCCGACAACATCGCCGGGGGTGGCAGCACCAGCGGCTACAACGTTTCGCAAAGCAATGCCGGCATTTTCGCGTCGGTCTATAGCCCCAAGGACGGCTGGAAAGGCTACATTACCGCCACGCGTGCCATTGAGCCCGAACAATATGCCTGCCCCACAAAGGACGACCCGGCTGCCAAGTGCATTCGGTTTCCTGACACCATCGCCGGATGGGAAGGCAAGTCCACGGCCGATCGGCTTGACGCACTGACCGCTGCAGATATAGACAACCGGCTGGTACTGAGCTGGGGCGACGACGCCAGCACGGGCATCCCGTTCAAATGGACCTCCGCGGCTGCAATCGGGTACAGCACTGCGCAGAAGCTGGCGCTCCTCGGTGTAACTTCGGGCGACACCACGCAGGACCCCCTGAAGACCCAGGGTCAAAACATCGTCAACTACATCCGGGGCGATCGTTCGCTGGAAGGCACCACAACAGACAAGCCGCTGCGCGTGCGCTACAGCCGGCAGGGTGACGTGGTCAACTCCGAAATCTGGTACACCGGTCGCCCGATTGGCAACTATGCGATGGGCTATTCGAGCTTTGTGACGGCCCAGAAAAACCGCACACCGATTCTGTACGTTGGCGGCAACGACGGCATGCTGCACGGGTTCTCGGCGACCGACGGCAAGGAGCTGATCGCCTATGTGCCGCGTGGCGTGGTAGGCGGGCTGAAAGACCTGACCGACAAGGACTACCAACACCGCTACTACGTCGATGGCTCGCCCATGACCGGCGACATCAAGGACGGCACGACCTGGAAGACGTTGCTTGTGGGGGCACTGGGTGCCGGTGGCAAGGGCTATTTTGTGCTGAACGTCACCAACCCCGCCGGCTTTGGCAGCGCCGCTGCGGCCGATCTGGTGGTGCTGGACCGCACCCGTGCCAAAGGCGAGGCAGTGCCCGATTGCAGTGCGCTATCCGGTGCTGCGAAAACCACCTGTGAAGATGTCGATATTAGAGACATCGGCAATATCGTCGCCCAGCCGGGGCGCAACCCCGCCAACTTGCAAGAGGCCACACAGATCACGCGCATGAACAACGGCCGCTGGGCGGTGGTGATGGGCAATGGCTACAACAGCACCAACCAGCGCCCAGTGCTGCTGGTGCAATACCTCGACGGCGACAAGGCGCTCAAGCGCATTCAGGCCACCACCGTTGCCACGGGCACCGGCAACGCCAATGACAACGGTCTGGCATCGCCCGCACTGGTGGACCTCAATGGCGACGGCAAGACCGATGTGGTCTATGCGGGCGATAACCTGGGCAACCTTTGGAAGTTTGACCTGACCAGCACCGACGACACCAAGTGGAAGGTGGCCCTTGACAACAATACGCCGCTGTTCACCACGCGCGGCCCTGTTGCGCTGGGCGGCACGCGCAACCAGGTGCAGCCCATCACGGCCCCGCCCATCGTGCGCCCCAACGATCGCACCATGACCGTGGGTACGGGCGCCGGTGCCAAGACCTTTTCCATTGGCGGCATGATGGTTGCCTTCGGCACGGGCCGCAACCTCACAGCGAACGACCGCCGCACCGACATCACGCAGAACGTGCAAACGCTGTATTCCGTGCTGGACAACACGCGCTATCGCATGAACACCGACAAAACCGCCTTGGAAGTCCACCCAGGCACAGGGGACTGCGCCACTGCACCTGCCACCTGCGTGCCCACCCCTACGCCCGTGGGCACCATCGCCAACGATGGCACACCCCTGGCCAAGCAGACCATCACGACAGTGTCCGGCGACGACGCCACCGTGAACGCCACCCAGGAACTGAAAAAGGAAACCTGGAAAGACTACAAGGGCTGGTACCTGGACTTGCCGTTTACCGGCGAGCGGCTGCTCAAACCCATGCAGTTCTTTGATGGCAGCAATATTCTTGCGGTCTATAGCGAATCGCCCTCGGGCACCAAGAACAGCGAGAGCGACAACATCAACGAAAGCTGTGTGCCGGTGAAGGTGGACACCAGCGCGGGCAGCCAGTTCCGTACGCTGGTCAACATCATGGATGGCAAGATCCCCACGGTCCAGCTGGTGGACACCGACAACAACGGCGTCTACAACTCCGCCGACCAGAAAGTGGCCCGGGTGGCCGTGAAGACCGGTACGCCGGTTCTGATCACAAAACGCGATCGCATTGTGGATCTCACAGGGGGTGGGGGCGCCCGGGACACTTTGAACCGCATGCCCGAGCAATCCATGCGCCCGAGTTGGCGCCAACTGAAGTGAGAAAAGCACCATGATTCGACATCCGCAGAAAGCGCAACGTGGCTTCACCCTCATAGAGGTCATGATCGTGGTGGCCATCATTGGCATTCTCGCGGCCATTGCCATGCCCAGCTATAACGAGTACATCCGGCGGGGACATCGCGCAGAAGCACGCGCTGCCTTGCTGCAAGGCGCTCAATGGATGGAACGGGCCGCAACTGCCACGGGCACCTACCCTTTGACAGCCTCGTTTCCAACGACGCTCACTTCCATTCAGTCTGGGCGCTACGCCGTGGCTGTTGCATCGCCGCCCGCCAGCGCTACCGCAGGGGCTGCATTCACACTGACGGCCACTCCGGCAGGCGCCCAGATAGGGGACAAATGCGGTAGCTACACACTGACGCACACTGGTGTTCGAGGTGCAGCGTCATCAACCACAAGTGCTCTGGCCGCGGAATGCTGGAGTAAGTAGTTCCATTTGGCAGTTGGTTGAATGCATTAGCATTCCACCAATGGTGCGCACTAATGAGTTAATGAACCAAGCGCTTGGGCTCGCCGCCCAGGCGCTTTTTCTTTCCAACCCCAACCCGCGCGTGGGCTGCGTGCTGGTGGCGCCTGATGGCCAGGTGATCGGCCAGGGCTTTACCCAGCAGGCCGGCGGCCCGCACGCCGAAGTGGTGGCGCTGCGCGACGCGGCCGCTGCGGGCCACGATGTGCGCGGCGCAACGGCTTATGTCACGCTGGAGCCGTGCGCGCACCAGGGGCGCACGGGGCCGTGTTGTGATGCGCTGGTGGCGGCGGGCATTGGCAAGGTGGTGGCGTCCATTGCCGACCCCAACCCACTGGTTGCCGGGCAGGGTTTTGCGCGGCTGCGCGCTGCGGGCATCGAAGTGGAAGTCGGCCCAGGCGCGGCGCAGGCGCGCGAACTCAACATCGGCTTCTTCAGCCGCATGGTGCGCGGCACGCCATGGGTTCGCCTCAAGACAGCGGCATCGCTGGATGGCACCACGGCATTGTTGAACGGCACCAGCCAGTGGATCACCTCGCCGGCTGCGCGTGCCGATGGCCACGCCTGGCGCGCGCGCGCCTGCGCCGTGCTGACCGGCATTGGCACGGTGCTGGACGACGACCCGCGCCTGGATGTGCGCGAGGTGCCAACCCCGCGCCAGCCGCATGTGGTGGTGGTGGACAGCCAACTGCAAACGCCGCTGGATGCTCGTCTTTTCATAGCTGGTCGCGCTTGCTACATATACGCTGCAGCCCAAAATGACACCAAAAAGGCCGCACTGGAAGCGCGTGGCGCCACCGTGACCTATCTGCCCAGCCCGCAGGGCAAAGTGAGCTTGCCCGCCATGCTGCGCGACCTGGCCCAGCGTGGCGTGAACGAATTGCATGTGGAAGCCGGCAACAAGCTCAATGGCTCGTTCGTGCGCGAGGGGCTGGTGGACGAGATGCTGGTGTATCTGGCGCCGACTTTATTGGGGCCCGGCCTTGGCATGGCCAATGTGGGCCCGTTCGATGCCCTGGCGCAGGGGCTGGCCATGGACTTCACTTCGGTAGAGCGTGTGGGGCCGGACATCCGCCTCGTGGCCAGGGTGCGCGGGCGCGATTCTTTTTGATGACGCTGTTTCTCTATTGAACAGGCCTCTTGGCGCTGCAGCACGGCGAGGATGTGCCGCCCGCCCTGTTCACCGGCAAACCACCAGGCTGCCCTGCCCTTGCGCCCGCGCCTGCATGCCCCCGATGGCGGCGGCCGCCGCAAAGCCAGCCTGCCGGAAGGTGCCGAGCACGCTCGCCAGCGCATCGGGGCTGCAACTGACCAGCAGGCCGCCGCTGGTCTGGGGGTCGGTCAGCAGGTGACGTTGCCATTCGGGCGCGCCGGGGGCCCAGGCCACATCGGCGCCATAGGCGGCCCAGTTGCGTGCCGAGGCCCCCGTGACCACGCCGTCCGCCGCAAACCGCGCTGCGGCCTCGATGACCGGCACCTGGGCCAAATCCACCTGGGCCGAAAGCCCCGAGCCCCGGCACACCTCCAGCAGATGGCCGGCCAGGCCAAAGCCGGTGACGTCGGTCATGGCGTGCACGCCGTCCAGCGCGCCCAGGGCAATGCCCACGCGGTTGAGTTGCGTGGTGTGGCGCAGCATGTCGGCATAACCCGCGGCGTCCAGAATGCCTTTCTTGAGCGCTGCCGAGAGGATGCCCACGCCCAGCGGCTTGCCCAGCACCAGCACGTCGCCCGCCTGCGCGTCGGCATTGCGGCGCACGCGCTGCGGGTGCACCAGGCCCAGGCCGACCAGGCCGTAGATGGGTTCGAGCACGTCGATCGAATGCCCGCCCGCAATCGGGATGCCGGCCTCGCGGCACACGGCGGCGCCGCCCTCCAACACGCGGCCAATCACTTCGGGCGGAAGCTGGGCGATGGGCATGCCCACCAACGCCAGCGCCATGATGGGCGTGCCGCCCATGGCATAGATGTCTGACAGCGCATTGGTGGCGGCAATGCGGCCAAAGTCGTAGGGGTCGTCCACGATGGGGGTGAAGAAATCGGTGGTGGCCACCAGCGCCTGGCTGTCGTTGAGGCGGTAAACCGCCGCGTCGTCACTGGTTTCAGTGCCCACCAGCAGCTCGGGCGGCACGATGCCTTGCGGTGCGCGTGCCAAAATCTCCTGCAGCAGGCCCGGCGCTATCTTGCAACCGCAACCGCCGCCGTGCGAGAACTGGGTAAGACGAATGGGTTTGGAATCAACAGTCATGGTGCGCGCGATTGTGCCAGCCGGCCGCCGGGCCGCGCAGTGTAAGGGCCTGGCCCCATGAGCCACCGCAGCCCCGTGCGCGTGGCAGACCGCCATGCGTTTCACACCCTGGTCGATGCACGGTCGCCCGCCGAATACGCGCTCGACCACATTCCCGGCGCCATCAACTGCCCCGTGCTCGACGATGACGAGCGCCGCATTGTCGGCACCATCTACAAGCAGCAGGGCGCCTTTGAGGCGCGGCGCGTGGGCGGCGCCATGGTGGCAGCCAACCTGGCGCGGCATTTGCGCGCGCAGTTTGCCGATCAGCCTGCCAGCTGGAAGCCCCTGGTTTACTGCTGGCGCGGCGGCATGCGCAGCGGCTCGATGGTGACCTGGCTGCGCCTGGTGGGCTGGGATGCCCAGCAACTGGCCGGCGGCTACAAGGCCTGGCGCCGCCATGTGATGGACCGGCTGGCCGAACTGGCGCCGCAACTGCCCCTGCGCGTGATTGCCGGCCCCACCGGCAGCGCCAAGACGCGCGTGCTGCAGGCACTGGCGGCGCGCGGCGCGCAGGTGCTCGACCTGGAGGCCTGCGCCCGCCACCGGGGATCGGTGCTGGGCGCCTGGCCGGGGGTGGAGCAGCCCTCGCAAACCGCCTTCGAAACGGCCCTGCTGCATGCGCTGGAGCCCTTGGACCTGCAGCGCACCATCTACGTCGAGGCCGAGAGCAGCAAGATCGGCCGCCTGGCGGTGCCCCAGCCGCTGGTGCAGCGCCTGCGCGCCAGCCCCTGCATTGAATTAGCGGCCAGCCTGCCTGCCCGGCTGGATTTTTTGCTGCGCGACTACGCCAACCTGGGCGACGACCCGGCCCTGCTGGCCCGGCAACTGGGTGTGCTCAAGGAACTGCACGGCAAGCAGGTGATCGCCCGCTGGCAAGACTGGGCACAGGCCGGTGCGCTGGCCCCCTTGTTCGCCGAGCTGGTGGCATTGCACTATGACCCGCTCTATGCCCGATCGCAGAGCACGCACCTGCACCAATGGGAAACGCGGCACAGCCTGGCAAGCGATGATCTTTCTGCGGTCGGCATTGAGGCCCTGGCCGCCCAGGTGCTGGCGCTGGATTGACTGACGGCCCTTGCACGGGGCTGCGCCATGCATTCCAGTTAGCTATTAAAAAAGTAGCTATCAGCGCTTGCCAAATAAGCGCTAGAGCCACATTTCACCTGATTAGCGACATATCCCGGACCCCGTTCACCCTGAGCCTGCCAAAGGGCTCAGCCCGAACGGATGGGGCGGGACATCCGAGACAAGTCGCTAATCCGGACATTTCACCTGTTTTTGAATCCACCCCAAAACGGCGCCTCATGTTGGTGCGGACCGGTCATGCACCACGATTGCTTTCAATGGCCCAAATTTTGCTTTCTTTTGGTGCAAATCTGGCGGCGACATCTTTGACGCACCAGAACAGATCAATTTAGAGCACGAGGAAGTTATGAATGCACTCCCACAGGGCAACGATGCCCTGTTCATTTTGCTGGGCGCCATCATGGTGTTGGCCATGCACGCCGGCTTTGCGTTTCTGGAGTTGGGCACCGTACGCAAAAAGAACCAGGTGAACGCACTGGTCAAGATACTGGTGGATTTTTCGGTTTCGACGGTGGTTTATTTCGTGGTGGGCTATGGCGTGGCCTATGGCACCCATTTCTTTGTGAGTGCACACACACTGGCCCAGCAAAACGGCTACGCGCTGGTGAAGTTCTTCTTCCTGCTGACCTTCGCTGCGGCCATTCCCGCCATTGTGTCGGGCGGCATTGCAGAACGCGCCAAGTTCTGGCCCCAACTGCTGGCAACGGCTGCCATCGTGGGCTTTGTCTATCCGTTCTTTGAAGGAATCGCCTGGAACGGGCACTTTGGCATCCAGGCCGGGATTGCCGCCCTCACGGGGTTCGCCTTTCACGACTTTGCCGGCTCTGTGGTGGTGCACGCCGTGGGCGGCTGGATTGCCCTGCCCGCCGTGCTGCTGCTGGGGCCTCGCTCCAACCGCTATCGCAGGGATGGCGCCATCTCGGCGCATCCGCCCTCCAACATCCCGTTTCTGGCGCTGGGTGCGTGGGTGCTGGTGGTGGGCTGGTTTGGCTTCAATGTGATGAGTGCACAGACCGTGGACAAACTCTCCGGCCTGGTGGCTGTCAACTCGCTGATGGCCATGGTGGGCGGCACGCTGGCCGCACTGGTGCTGGGCAAGAACGACCCCGGTTTCGTGCACAACGGCCCGCTGGCCGGCCTGGTGGCTGTGTGTGCGGGTTCCGATCTGATGCACCCGCTGGGCGCGCTGGTGGTGGGCGGGGTGGCCGGGGGCATCTTCGTGGTGATGTTCACCCTCACCCAGAACCGCTGGAAGATCGACGACGTGCTGGGCGTGTGGCCCCTGCATGGGCTGTGCGGCACCTGGGGCGGCATTGCAGCGGGCATCTTCGGCAGCCAGGCCCTCGGTGGGCTAGGTGGTGTCAGCCTGTGGGCCCAGCTGATCGGCACGGCCATGGGCGTTTTCTGGGCGTTGCTGGGCAGTGCGCTGGTATATGGCGTGCTCAAGGCCACGCTGGGCCTGCGCCTGTCGCAGGAAGAAGAATTCGACGGTGCCGACCTGTCGATCCACAAGATCAGCGCAACGCCGGACCGCGAAGTGAGCTGGTAAACCTGCGGCCCCGCCTTGGCCCGGATGCGCCAAGCCCTGAAGGGCTGGTTGCGCTGCGTTGTCATAGTGATCCGGCCCTTTGATGTCTCAAGTACCGTTCAGGCTGAGCCCTTCGGCGGGCTCAGGGCGAACGGTTCAAACTTCATCGGGCCGGATCAATAACGACGGCGCCCCGTCTGACATCCCCCCAGGGCGCGGCTCGCTACGCTGGGGCGCATGGTAGGCACGGCCGGCCCGAACCCGAAAGTCGGCATTCCAACCCGCTGGCAGTGCCGCCTACCGATTCACGCCCCGACGCCCGCCCATGACCCTCGCCCTTGTTTCCGGTTTTCTCCCCGCGCTGCTGCGCAGGCACCTGCCCCTGCTGTGGGTGGCGCTGCTCATTCCCTTGCTGGGTGCTTGCGCCGAATTGCCCAAGAACGTGCAGCGCCCCGTTTCAACGGCGCTGGAAACCAGCGCCGGCACACCGCTGGCCGCGCTGGTGGACGAGCGCCGGGCGGCGGCGAATGCGCGCTTTGAATCCGGCTTTCTGCTGCTGGCCGGCCCCCAGGCGGCCTACGGCAGCCGCCTGGCCCTGGTGGAGGCGGCGCAGAAAACGCTGGATCTGCAGTACTACGCCATCCACGCCGATGCCAGCGCCGAGCGCCTGCTGCTCGGCGTGGTGGCCGCCGCCCGGCGCGGCGTGCGCGTGCGCGTGCTGCTGGACGACTTTCACAGCGCGGGCAAAGACGCGCAGGTGATGCGCCTGGCCTTCGAGCCCAACATCGAAATGCGCATGTTCAACCCGGTGGCGGGCGCCCGCGGCTCGGCCTTCTGGCGCATGGTCAGCGCGCTCGGCGATTTCTCGCGCGTACAGCAGCGCATGCACAACAAGCTGTTCATTGCCGACAACGCCATGGGCATTGCCGGCGGGCGCAACCTGGGCGATGCCTATTTCGGCCACGACACATCGGGCAACTTTGTCGATCTGGACGTGCTGGCGGTCGGCCCCATCGTGCAGGATCTGTCGCGCAGCTTTGACAGCTACTGGAACAACGAGCGCGCCTACCCGGTGCAATCGCTGATCACGCAGGAAGAGCTGCACGCCCAGCGCGCGTCGCTGGCCGCCGCCGCCGAAGATGCGCAAGGCGCGCGCACCGAGCCGTCCACCGCGCCCCCGGCCGCCGTCCCTGGCCCTGCTGCGGCAACGGCTTCCACCCCGATGGCGCCAGACGCCACCGAGGCCCAACGCAGCCGGGTCTGGGACCGCAAGCCGCTCGACCTGAAAACCGCCCGCTTTGTGTGGGCGCCCGCCGTGGTGCTGGTGGACAAGCCCGCCAAGATTCCGGCGGAATCCTCTGCCACCACCGAGCCGCTGGCACCCCAGCCCGCCACGCCCTCGCCGCGCGCGGCAGTGGCGGCACAACAGCGCAACGCCAGAGCGCCCCAACCAACACAACCAACGCAAGCAACCGCCTCGGCCACGCCGGCACCCATGGCCCGCACCGCTGCCACCGATACATCCACCGGCGATGCCCCGGGCGCAGCGCTGGGTGCGCCAGCTGCCGACCTGGACGACAAGGAAGACACGGTGGTGGCGGGCCTGCTGCAGCTGATGGGCCAGGCGCGGCGCGATCTGCTCATCGTCTCGCCCTATTTCGTGCCGGGGCGCGAGATCGCCGCCGCCTTTGCCGCGGCGCGCGCCCGGGGCGTGCGGGTGCGCGTGCTGACCAATTCGCTGGCATCGAATGACGCACCCATTGCCCACGCCGGCTACGCGCGCCACCGCCAGGAACTGCTGGGCATGGGCGTCGGCCTGTACGAGATGCACAGCGAGGCCACCGGTGTGCGCAGGGCATTCAGCGCCACGGGCAGCGGCGGCGGCGCCGGCGCCTCGCGCGCCATGCTCCACTCCAAGCTGGTGATCATGGACAACCGGTTGCTGGCCGTGGGCTCCATGAACCTGGATATCCGCTCGCAGAAACAGAACACCGAGATCGCGCTGCTGATCCGCAGCACCGATCTGGCTCGCCGGGCCGGCACCAGCATCGAGCAGGCACTGCGCGAAGCCGCCTGGCATGTGGAGCTGCAAAGCGGGGGCGGCCTGATCTGGCGGGCGCCGCAGGGCAGCAACCTGCAGGACGCCACCAGCGAGCCCGGCGCCAGCGTGCCGCTGCGGCTGCTGTTGCAGTTGCTGGGGCCGCTGGCGCCCGATCATCTGCTCTGACGCCCCCGGCAGGGCAGCCCAAGGCTTCCTGGTTGGATGCATGCGTCGGATGCCTTGCCCGTCCGTTCGGGCTGAGGTTCTGTCGAAGCCAGGGCGCCCCCTGGGGACAGCCCTTCGACAAGCCTGTCCTGAGCCTGCCGAAGGGCTCAGCCCGAACGGGGGTCACGAATGAATCCTGCCGGATCAACAAGCCATGTGGCAAATCAGGCAACGCATCACGGCTGAAAGGCGGCCACCCAGGCCGTGATGGCGCGCTGGTCGGTCATGGTGCGCACATGCTGGTAGGCCAGCTCGGCCTGCGGATAGCGGCGGCGCAGCAGGTTGAGCCATTGCTTGAGCCGGCCTGCCCGCTGGCGCGGCTCCAGGTCGTTGCACACCCGTTGCCAGAACGCTGCCAGCTGCGGCAGCAACGCCTGCCATTCCACCGGGTCTGCGCCGGGCCGGCCCCGGTCGGCAGCGCGGATGGCGCGGGCCAGGCCCGGGTCGGCCACCATGCCGCGGCCCAGCATGATGGCGTCGCACCCCGACACCGCGCGGCAGCGCTGCGCGTCGGCCACGGTCCAGATCTCGCCATTGGCCACCACGGGGATGCGCACCGCCGCGCGGATCGCCGGAATCTGCTCCCAATAGGCGGGCGGGCGGTAGCCATCGGCCTTGGTGCGCGCGTGCACCACCAGTTCGCTGGCACCGCCCGCTTCCATGGCCTGGGCGCACTCGCGCGCCAGGCTCGCGTCGTTGAAGCCCAGGCGCATCTTGGCCGACACGGGCAGGTGGGCCGGCACGGCGCGGCGCACGGCGGCCACCAGCGTGGCAATGCGCTCGGGCTCCTGCAGCAGCGCCGCGCCGCCGCCATGGCGGTTGACCACCTTGGCGGGGCAGCCAAAGTTCAGATCGATGCCCTCGGGCCCCAGCGCCGCCAGGCTGGCCGCGTTCTCGGCCATGCACACCGGATCGGAGCCGAGCAGTTGCGCGCGCACCGGCACGCCCGCCAGCGTGCGCCCGCCATGGCGCAGTTCGGGCAGATAGCGCAGGAACACCCTGTCGGGCAGCAGGGTGCCGGTGACGCGGATGAACTCGGAGACGCAGCGGTCCACGCCGCCCACGCGGGTCAGCACGTCACGCAACACAAAATCCAGAAGCCCCTCCATGGGGGCGAGCAGCAAGGTCATGGTGTGGTCCACCCGCCCGGTGCGGCAGTGGATGTCGAGAGAAAATTCACAAGAAAACAGGCCAATGCGCTTACGTAGCAAGCGCAAGTAGCTACAAAACAAATAGCAAATTACAACCAGGTTCAATGCCCCCGGCAGCGCCCGCCATTGTGCGGCAGCCTGGCAGGCGGGCTTCAGTGACGGCACTGGCTGGACTGCGGCGCGCCGCGCAGGTCATCACAGCGTCATCGCGCGGTGCTGCAATGCGGGCCATTCCCTTCCGTGATCCGTGCGTCCATGTTGCTTCAACGAACCGAAAAAGCCCGCCGTGAACTCTCGCCTGGCGTTCGCACTCTGAGCCTGCGCGAACGCTCGCTGCTGCTGCTGGCTGACGGCAAGCCCCTGTCCGAACTGCAGGCCATGTACAACGGCATCGGCGCCCAGATGGTGGACCACCTTTTGCGCGAAGGCTATCTCGCCAACCTGGCCACCACGCAAGCCACTGAGCCCCTCGCCCTGGCGCCAAAAACGCCCCCCGAACCCACCGAAGCCCTGCGCTCCCTGGCGGGCACCCGCATGTACCTGTTCGACCTGTCCGAGCGCCTGTTTGCGCGCCGCGACCCGGATCTGGCCCGCTTTTATCACGCGGCCTTGCGCGAAGCGCGCGACCGCCAGAGCATGCTGGAGGTGGGCGAAGCCCTGATGGCCGAGGTGGCCAAGGTGGCCGGCGATGAGCGCGCCCAGAGCATTCGCGAACGCCTGGAGCAGCTGCAGCCGCCCGACCGCGCGCTGTCTGCCGCCATGAGCGACTGAGTAACCGTCTTTAAAGTCAAGCGCTGTGAAGCGATTCGTCCCAAGGTTTGCCGGTACGGACCATGGCGTTGAGCGTGGTCAGCAGCTTGCGCATGCAAGCGACCAATGCGACCTTGGGCA
>Ga0255334_1000302_pt1 | contig 44979 bp, 46 predicted proteins | sample EtOH5_35cm_T3_12_FD_202080 | JGI IMG/M metagenome (GOLD analysis project Ga0255334, IMG submission 202080) | Sandy soil microbial communities from University of British Columbia, Vancouver, Canada - EtOH5_35cm_T3_129 | ecosystem: Engineered > Artificial ecosystem > Sand microcosm > Unclassified ...
ACCCACCTTCCGCCGAGCGCATCGTTGTCGACCGGGCGCGTACGTTTCGGCGCCCGGAACGTGCGCGCCCGCGCACGAACGATGCGCTCGGAGGAGTTGGGGGGCGGGGGTGGGGGGCGGGGGTGGTGGGGTGGGGCGGGTAGCCTGCGGCGGTGAGTTCTGCCGAACCGGTGGGCGCGCCGCACCCGCTCGTCGTGCGGACGGTCCCGCTGGACCTGCCCGCCGCGGGCGACGCCCTCGACCTGCTGGCCCTCCTGCCGTCCGACTCCCCGCTCGCGTGGGTGCGCCGCGGCGACGGACTCGTCGCCTGGGGCGAGGCGGCGCGGATCGAGGTGTCCGGCCCGTCGCGCTTCGCCGACGCGGAGGCCGCGTGGCGCGACCTCGCCGCCCACACCGTGGTGCGTGACGAGGTCGGGGCTCCCGGCACCGGCCCCGTGGCGTTCGGCTCGTTCTCGTTCGACGACGACTCGGCGGTCGGCGGTGTGCTCGTCGTGCCGCGTGTGGTCGTCGGCCGGCGAGGCGGGCGCGCCTGGCTGACGACGCTCTCCCCCGCCGGCGACCTGGCCGACCCGCCGAACCCGGACGCCGTGCGGCCGGCCGACGAGCCCGCGGCGCCCGGTGCCATGACGCAGGCCGACGGCGCGCTGGCCCCCGCCGCGTGGGGCGACGCGGTGCGCGACGCGCTCGCCGCCATCCGGCGCGGCGAGGTCGACAAGGTGGTGCTCGCGCGGGACGTCGTCGCGACGGCGGCACGGCCGGTCGACGTGCGCTGGGTGGCCCGGCGGCTCGCCGACCGCTACGCCGCGACGTGGACGTTCGCCGTCGACGGGCTCGTCGGCGCGACGCCCGAGCTGCTGGTCCGGTCCGAGAAGGGCCTGGTCACCTCGCGCGTCCTCGCCGGCACCATCCGCCGCACCGGGGACGACGAGGCCGACATGGCCCATGCCGCGATCCTCGCCCACTCGTCGAAGGACCTCGAGGAGCACGAGTACGCGGTGGCCTCCGTCGCCGCGGCGCTCGAGCCGTTCTGCTCGTCGGCGAACGTGCCGGACGTTCCGTTCGTGCTGTCGCTGCCGAACGTGCTGCACCTGGCCACCGACGTCACCGGCGTGCTGCGGCCCGACGAGCCGCACCCGTCCTCCCTCGCGCTCGCCGCCGCCCTGCACCCTTCCGCCGCCGTGTGCGGCACGCCGACGGGAGCCGCACGGGACGTGATCCACGCCGTCGAGCAGATGGACCGCGACCGCTACGCCGGCCCGGTGGGCTGGCTCGGCGCGGACGGCGACGGCGAGTGGGGCATCGCGCTGCGCTGCGGCCGCGTGGACCGGGCCGACGAGCGCCGGGTGCGGCTCTTCGCGGGCTGCGGGGTCGTCGCGGCATCCGACCCCGAGGCCGAGCTCGCCGAGTCCGAGGCCAAGCTCGAGCCGATGCGGTGGGCGCTGGGGCTGTAGCCCCGATGGCCTGGTCAGGACGCGACGGCGGGCGGCCACCCGGGGGGTGTGGCCGCCCGCCGCGTCTCGGGGGGATCAGCCCTGGCCGCTGCCGCCGTTGCCGTTGCCGAGCTCGTCGGCGTGCTCCTGGAGCCAGTTCCACAGCTCCTGCGGCGTCATGCCGCCGGGCATCTCGAGCCGGCCGTCCCGGCCGTCCTGGTTCTGGCCGTCGGACGGCGCCTGTGTGGCGGTGTCCGGGCGCGTGGCGAGCGTCACGTCGACCGAGAGCGTGCCGCCGTCGCGGACCACCATGAGGTTCGCCTGCTCGCCGGAGGTCATCGCCCGCACGTAGGCGGCGAGCGAGTCCGCTCCGCCCACCGGCTTGCCGTTGACGGCCACGACCACGTCGCCGGTCTCGATACCGGCCTCGGCGGCCGGCGAGCCGTCCGAGACCTCCATCACCTCGGCGCCGCGGCGCGTGACGCCGTCCGCGGTCGCCGTGCCGCTGCGCAGGCTGACGCCGAGGTAGGCGTGCTCCGCCCGGCCGTCGTCGACCAGCTGCTGGGCGATGTTCCGCACCAGGTTGACCGGGATCGCGAAGCCGAGGCCGATCGACCCGGAGTCGCTCGAGGTGGTGGCGATCGACGACGTGATGCCGATGACCCGGCCCTGGGCGTCGAACAACGGGCCGCCGGAGTTGCCGGGGTTGATCGCGGCGTCGATCTGGATCGCGTTGGTCACCGGGCCCTCGGCCTGGCCTGCCGCGCGCGGCGACACCGGCCGGTCGACGGCCGAGACGATGCCGGTGGTCACGGTGTTGGCCAGGCCGAGCGGGTTGCCGACGGCCATCACCGGGTCGCCGACCGCCACCACGTCCGAGTCGCCGAACTGCGCGACAGCGAGGTCGGACGGCGGGTCCTGGATCTCGACCACGGCGAGGTCCGTGCTCGGGTCGGTGCCGACGATCTCCGCGTCGTAGATGCGGCCGTCCGACAGCGTCACCTGGACGGTGCCGTCCTGCGCGCCCTCGACGACGTGGTCGTTGGTCACCACATGAGCCTGATCGTCGACGACGACGCCGGAGCCGAGCGCCTCGCCACCCTGCGTCTGGACCGCGATCGAGACCACGGACGCGCTGACCGCGGACGCGACTGCCGCCCAGTTGGGGCTCGCGGCGTCGGAACCCGCCACGGGCACGCTGCCGGAGTCGGACTGGCCGATGGTCGCCACCGAGGAGGGTGCGGTTCCGGCCGCCGCCTCGCCGCGCGGGAAGCGGCCGGTGCCGATCCAGATCGCGGCCGCCGCGAGGAGCACCACGACGACCAGCGTCGCGACGATCGGCAGCCAGGAGCGCGTGCGGGTCGCCGGCACGGCGCCCGGCTGCTGCCCCTGCTGCGGTGCAGCGGGCGGGACCTGCGGCGGGACGGGCGGCTGGCCGAGCTGGTAGGGCGGGTACGGGCCGTACTGCTGCTGCGGCGCCGGGTAGGCGGGGCCGGCGGGCGCGTACGGCCGCTGCGGGTACCGCTGCTGGGCGGGGCCGGTGTACGGGGGCGCGTAGGCGGCAGGGGCCGGGGTCGGCAGCGGAGCGGTGTCACCCATCGGCGGCACGGGCTGGGTGTCGCCCGCCGCCGGGACGGCGGCGGGCGGCGCGCCATCAGAGCTGAGCGCGGCATCGGCGGGTGCGTCGGCCGGGGGAGCCTCGGGCTCGTCGTGCTCTGCCCGGGGCTCCTCGGGGGTGGTGGTCATGGAACCTCCTTCGTCGGACCCCATGAGACAACGCCGCTCTGAACGCATCCCGGGGACTGTCTGGGAATCTCCTGGGACCGGACGTCCCGAGACTCTCGGACGCGGCGGGGCCCGGGGAGCTGGGTCACGCGCGCGGGCGCGCTACGCGAGGGCCGCGGCGACGGCCGAGCCCACCTCGGCGGCGAGTCGCTCGGCCAGCGCCTGCCGCCCGGCGCGGTCCACGCGTACCTCGACCACGCTGACGCCGGTGCCGGGGGCGGCGAGCGCCGGGAGGAGACCGTCGACATCGGTCACCTTGGCGTGCCGCACGCCGTACCCCGCGCACAGCGCGGCGAGGTCGGCGCCGTGGGGCGTGGCGAAGACGCGCTCGAAGGTGCCCGGGTCCGCGGCGCGGCCGGGCTCGAGGGTGGCGAAGATCGAGCCGCCGTCGTCGTTCGCGACGACGATCTGGAGGTCGGCCGGCGGCTCGGCAGGCCCCCGCAGCAGCCCGCCGATGTCGTGGAGGAACGCGAGGTCACCGACGTAGGCGCGCACGCGCCGCTGCGGCAGCCCGAGCGCGACACCCGTCGCGGTGGACACGAGCCCATCGATCCCGGCGAGCCCGCGGTTGGCGACCACGAGCGGCGGGGCGTCCCAGGCGGCGACGAGGTCGAGGTCGCGCGCGGGGTTCGACGAGCCGACGACGAGCACGTCCTCGGCGGTGCTGACCTGGGCGACCGCACGGGCCAGCGCGGGCCCGGTCACGCGGGCCGCGAGCCGGGACCGCCGCATGCCGGGGGCACCGGGGGCCGGGTCGAGCAGCCGGGCCAGGGCGTCGCGGGCCGCGGCGTCCGCCGCGCGCCACGTCTCGGTCCAGCCCTCCGGGGCGCCGGAGCGGCGCAGCGCGGCGGGCACGTCGAGGAGCACCTCGGCGGCGTTCCGGGCGGCGTCCGGCCAGGCGCCGCCGCGTGGCGCGACGACGACGACCTCGACGTCCGCGAGGAGCCGCTGCACCTGCCGGCTCAGCGTCGGCCGCCCGAACACGATCGCGCGGTGCACCGCGCCGCCGAGCCGCTCCTCGTCGAGCAGCAGCCGGTACGCCGCCGCGGCCTGCGGCCCGCCGCGGGAGCCCGACGAGGGCTCGGCCAGCAGCGGCCACCCGGCCTGCTCGGCGAGCCGCCGGGCGGCGGGTCCGGCACCGTCGCCCGCCACCACGACGGTGGGCTGCGCGCGGCGCCCACGGCGCCGCCGGGACGCCTCGGCGACCACGGGCTGCGCCCCGGTGACGGGGGCGGGCGCCGGAGGCGGCGGCGCGGTGCCCCACCGTGGCTCCACGACGGTCAGGCCTGCCGGCTCGGGGAACGGCCAGGGCTCGTCGTCCTGCGGGACCAGCGGCTCGCGGTACGCGAGGTTGAGGTGCACCGGCCCGGGGGCGCCGGTGCGGGCGCCGACCGCGGCGGCCACGGCCCGCGCCAGCGCGGACCGGACGTCGCGCGCCTCGCCGGGCAGGCCCGCCGGCGCGGGCAGGTCGAGGGCGAGCCGCACCGCGGAGCCGAAGATGCCCACCTGGTCGGTCGTCTGGTTGGCACCGGTGCCGCGCAGCTCGTGCGGCCGGTCGGCGGTCAGGACGAGAAGCGGCAGCCCGGAGTGGTACGCCTCGAGGACGGCGGGGTGCAGGTTCGCCACGGCGGTGCCGGACGTGGTGACCACGGCCACGGGGAACCCCGGCGGTTCGGCGGCGGCGGCCGCGCGGGCGAGGCCGAGCGCGAGGAAGGCGGCGGAGCGCTCGTCGACCCGCACGTGCAGCCGCAGCGCCGGGGCGCCGACGGGTCGCTCGTCGGCGTGCGCCGCGTCCGCGAGCGCGAGAGCGAGCGGCGCGCTACGACTGCCGGGGGCGAGGACGACGTCGCGCACACCGAGCGCGGCGAGCGACTGGACGAGCACGCGGGCGGCGTCGATCGCGGGGGTCGTCACGCCGCCCATCATGCCGCGCGTGCCCGCCGCAGTCCGATCCCGCCCGAGTTGTGACGCCTGTGAACTGGTGAGACACGCGCGCAGTCCCAGGAGCCGACTCCTGTCACAACTGCGGCGGGGTTGGACGGGAGACGCGCTCCGTGCGGACGCGCCAGCGCTCGGCGAGCTCGGGTGGAGCGGCGAGCCGGGCGAGGGCGTCGGGGTCGGGTTCGGGGCGGCGGACCGCGATCGCTCCGTCCACCGGCAGGAGCGGGTCGGCGACGAGGTCGTCGGCCAGCAGCTGGGCCGTCGCCAGGCCGCACGCGTAGGGCAGCTCCGGCAGCGCCGCCGCGAGCGCGAGCCCGGCGGCCAGCCCCACCGAGGTCTCCAGGGCCGACGAGACGACGGCCGGCAGGCCCATCCGCTCGGCGAGCTCGAGGGCGGCGCGCACACCGCCGAGGGGCTGCGCCTTGAGCACGACGAGGTCCGCGGCGCCCCTGCGCGCGACGGCGAGCGGGTCGCCCGACCGCCGCACGGACTCGTCGGCGGCCAGCGGCACGTGGGTGCGCCGGCGCAGCGCCGCCAGCTCGTCGACCGTCGCCACGGGCTGCTCGGCGTACTCCAGCCCGCCGGCGGCGCGGTCGTAGGCCGCGAGCCGCGCGACGGCCGTCTCGACGTCCCACGCGGTGTTGGCGTCCACCCGGATGGCGCCGCCCGGGCCGAGCGCGTCGCGCACCGCCTCGAGGCGGGCCTCGTCGGCCGCTGCCGACTGCCCCGGCTCGGCGACCTTGACCTTGGCGGTGCGGCAGCCGCCCGAGGCCAGGACGACGGCGCGGGCACGCTCCGGGCTGACGGCGGGGACGGTGACGTTGACCTCGACGCACCCTCGGACCGGTGCCGGCCAGCCGAGGTCCGCCGCCTCCCGCGCCGCGCGCCACCAGGCGCGCGCCTCGACCTCGTCGTACTCCCAGAACGGCGAGAACTCACCCCACCCGGCCTCGCCGCGGACCAGCACCCCGTCCCGGACCGTCAGCCCGCGGAACCGCGTGCGCATCGGGACGGACCAGGCGGTCACGTGAGGCACGGCCCCAGGCTAGGCCCGGCGAGATGGGCACTTTCACGCGAGATGGGCACGTGCTGGTGCCCAGCTCGCTCGGATGTGCCCATCTCGTGGCGGTGGGGCCCGCGGCTAAGGTGACGCCGTGGCCGAGATCCCCGTCCCCGAGAAGGTCTCCGAGACGTTCGACCCTGCGCGGTGGCGCGCGGTCGCCGGGTTCGAGGGGCTCACGGACGTGACCTACCACCGCGGCGTCGACCGCGTGGCCGGCCGGGACCTGCCCGTGGTCCGGGTGGCCTTCCACCGGCCCGAGGTGCGCAACGCGTTCCGGCCGCACACGGTCGACGAGCTCTACGCGGCGCTGGACCACGCGCGCCAGTGGCCGGACGTCGGCACGGTGCTGCTGACCGGCAACGGGCCAAGCCCGAGGGACGGGGTGTGGGCGTTCTGCTCCGGCGGCGACCAGCGGATCCGCGACCGCGAGGGCTACCGCTACGCGCAGGGCGAGGCGATCGACCCAGCCCGCGCCGGGCGGCTGCACATCCTCGAGGTGCAGCGCCTGATCCGCACCATGCCGAAGGTCGTCGTCGCCCTCGTCAGCGGCTGGGCCGCCGGCGGCGGGCACAGCCTGCACGTCGTGGCGGACCTGACGATCGCATCGCGCGAGCACGCGCGGTTCATGCAGACGGACGCGAACGTCGGCAGCTTCGACGGCGGGTACGGCTCCGCGCTCCTGGCGCGGCAGGTGGGCCAGAAGCGCGCCCGCGAGATCTTCTTCCTCGCCCGCGAGTACTCGGCCGACGAGGCCCACGCATGGGGCGCGGTCAACGACGTGGTGCCGCACGCGGAGCTGGAGGACGCCGGGCTGGAGTACGCACGGATCGTCGCCACCAAGTCGCCGCAGGCGATCCGGATGCTGAAGTTCGCGTTCAACCTCGCCGACGACGGTCTGGCCGGCCAGCAGGTGTTCGCGGGCGAGGCGACGCGGCTGGCATACACCACGGACGAGGCCGTCGAGGGCCGCGACGCGTTCCTCGAGCGACGTGAACCGGACTGGTCGCGCTTCCCGTACGCGTACTGATCAGGACCCGGCGAACCAGGCGAGCAGCTCGACGAGCCGCGATGCGGCGTAGCCGATCCCGAGGACCGCGCCGAGCAGGATCGCGGAGCAGACGGCGACCGCGACGGCGGTCCGTCCCGGGTGCGGCCGCTCGAACGCCGGGCGCAGGTCGGTGCGGGATGCCATGGCGCCACCGTCCGCCCGCCGCGTGCACTGCCGCGTCGGCCGCCGGTCGTCCTTACCCTCCCACGGGACCGGAGAGGTCCACCTCGGGTCGGAGCGAGCGCAAGCGACCGCCCGACGAACGCCGGAGGCCTGAACAGCGCTCAGGAGATCGTCAGCGACCCGCCGTTGCGCGGCACGAGCTCGACCCACGTGGTGCCGGGCGCCAGCGTGGCGGGCGTGCCGTCCGCGAGCGCGAGCACCAGGGGCGCCTCCTCGGCCGCCTTGCTCCACGTCACCGGGATCGTCCTGCCGCCGGTCGCGAGCGTGCCCTCACCGGAGCCGACGAGGTTGTACGTCGGCACCGACGCGTTGTTCTGCGCCTTGAACCCGCTCGGCGGGTGCTCGGCGACGATCGAGACGACGTTCACGGCCGCGATCTGCGCGCCGGTGACGACGGTCGCCGGGGTGGACCCCTCGAAACGCACCCACCGGCCCGAGGCGGCGTCCCACGTCCAGGTCGGCTTGGAGGCCCCGGAGAGCCGGAAGCTCAGTGTCTGGGCGGGCGCGCCCGCGCTGACGGCGCTCGCCCGCTCGAAGGTCCGGGCGAAGGCGAACTGCGGCGGGGGCGAGACCCGCGAGGCCTCCGCCTGGCCCCACAGCGTCGCGGGGCTCAGGTAGACGTTATGAGGGGCCGCGCGCGACTTGGTGCGGTAGAAGCCGTCGTCGCCGTCGTCGAAGGAGAAGTTCTGCAGGCCCGAGCTGCGCGCGAGCGCGAGGATCGGTGCCTGCGCTCCGGAGTACGCGAACAGGCCGTTGAGCGGCTTGGCGATCGGCATGTCCATCGGGCGCACCGAGCGGACGGGCCCGACCTCGGCGGGCACCTGCGACTGGAACACCGCGACGAACCGCGACACGTCGAACTCGACGATCGTCTCCCAGACGACGTCCGCCTGGTCGAGGCCGGTCTGCGGGCGCGACTGCGCGGTGTTCTCGACCTTCACGGCGAGCGCGGGGCGGGTGACGACATCGCCCGCGACACCGGTCAGCGGCCACGTCGCCGGGACCTCCGGAGCAGGCGCCGCGGCCTTGGAGGGCGCGACGGTCGGCTCGACCACCAGCGTCGTCGTCGCCGGCGTCGGGGTGGGTGCCGGGGTCCCCGAGCACGCCGCGAGCGCCAGCGTGGCGCCGAGCATGGCCGCCACCCGTCGCCGGGACACCGTCCTGGTCATCGTTCCTCCGTCCGTCGCCCTCGGGCGGGTACCAGGGTGCCACGGTTCGGGGGGCGCTCGTGGCAGCTCGCCTACCCTGTTCCGGTGGACCGCCCCCTGCGCGACGTCGCGACCAACGACCCGCGCCTCGCGTCGGCGCTGGTCGCGGCGCTGGACGGCTCGGGTCCGGCGGTCCGGCCCATCCCGCCGGCCGGGGTGGGGTCCGACGAGCGGACGTCCGACGAGCCGGCGTCCGACGAGCCGGCGGACGCCGGGCGTGTGGCCGACGAGCACGTGGCCGACGGGCGAGCGCCCGACGAGCACGTGGCCGACGGGCGAGCGCCCGACGAGCGAAGGTCCGCCGAGTGCGTGCCGGCCGGTGTCGCGGTGGTGCTGCGCACGTCCGGCTCGACGGGCGCCCCTCGCGACGTGATGCTCTCCGCCGCCGCGCTGCGCGCCTCCGCGGCCGCGACGCAGCACCGGCTCGGCGGGCCGGGCGACTGGCTCCTCGCCCTGCCGCCCGACCACGTCGCCGGCCTCCAGGTGCTGCTGCGCGCGCTGGCGGCGGGCACCGGGGCGCACCGGATGCCCTCCGGGCCCTTCCGCGCCGTCGGCTTCGCCGAGGCCGCGGCCGCGCTGCCACCCGGCCGCCGGTACACCTCCCTGGTGCCCACCCAGCTGGTGCGGCTGCTCGACGACGCGGCCGGCCCGGCGACACTGCGCTCCTTCGACGCCGTCCTCCTGGGCGGCGCGGCGGTGGCGCCCGCGCTGCTCGACCGGGCGCGCGAGGCGGGCGCCCGCGTGGTGACCACCTACGGCATGACCGAGACGTGCGGCGGCTGCGTCTACGACGGCGTGCCGCTCGACGGCGTGCGGGTCTCGCTCGACCCGGACCGGCGGATCCAGCTCGCCGGCCCCGTCCTCGCCGACGGCTACCTCGGCGGACCCGGTCCCGATGTGTCCGGCCCGGGCGGACCCGGCTCCGGTGGGTCCGCCTCGGGTGTCCGCGGCCTCGACGGGTTCGTGGACGACGAAGGCACGCGCTGGCTGCGCACCGCCGACCTCGGCCGGCTCTCCCCCGACGGCCGGCTCGAGGTGCTCGGCCGCGCCGACGACGTCATCGTCACCGGCGGCGTCAACGTGGCACCCGGCCCGGTGGAGCACCTGCTCGCCGCACTGCCGGGCGTGCGCGAGGCGTGCGTGGTGGGCGTGCCCGACGAGGAGTGGGGCCAGGCGGTGGTCGCGGTGCTCGTCGTCGGGCCACAGGTGCCGCCGTCCCTCGATTCCGTGCGCGCCCTCGTCGGCGAGCGCCTGGGCCCGGCCGCGGCGCCGCGCCGCCTGCTCGTCGTGCCCGCCCTGCCGTTGCGGGGCCCCGGCAAACCGGACCGCCGCGCCACAGCCATCCTCGCCGCAGCCACACCCTGAGGCCGGCGCCCGCAACCGCCCCGCCGCGGCCAGGCACCCCCCGGCACGCCGACCGCCCACCCCCGCGCCCGCGACTCACGCCCGTCGTCCCGGCACCCGGGGCCACGTCCTCCTCGCCGAGCGCAGCGTCGCTCGCCGGGCGCGTACGTTCCGGACGCCGGAACGTACGCGTTCGCCGACGAACGAGGCGCCCGGCGCAGACCGTAGGCTGGCGGACCGTGGCGACGGGCCGGGAGTGGGTGCAGGGTGCGCGGCCGCGCACGCTGCCCGCGGCGGTCGCGCCGGTGCTCGTCGGGACCGGCGCCGCGGCCCAGCTGGGCGCGGCGTCGCCGGGGCGGGCGGTGCTCGCGGGGGTCGTCGCGCTGGCCCTCCAGGTGGGCGTCAACTACGCCAACGACTACTCCGACGGCCTGCGCGGCACGGACCTCGACCGGGTGGGGCCGATGCGGCTGACCGCCTCGGGCACCGCCGCGCCGGGCAGCGTGAGGCTCGCGGCGTTCGGGGCGTTCGGCGTCGCGGCGCTGGCCGGGCTCGCGCTGGTCGCCTGGTCCGGGCAGTGGTGGCTGCTGGCCGTCGGCGCGGCGGCGATCCTCGCCGCGTGGTTCTACACGGGCGGCCGCCGTCCCTACGGGTACCGCGGGCTCGGCGAGGTCGGGGTCTTCGTCTTCTTCGGGCTCGTGGCGACGCTCGGCACCACGTACACGCAGGCCGGTGGGCTCTCGTGGCCGGCGTGGTGCGGCGCCGTGGGCACGGGGCTGCTGGCGTGCGCGCTGCTGATGGCCAACAACCTGCGCGACATCCCCACCGACACGGTGACCGGCAAGCGCACCCTCGCCGTGCGGCTCGGCGACCGGCGGGCGCGGTTCGCCTACCGGTGGCTGGTGCTGGTGCCGCTGCTGCTCGGCGCCGCGTGTGCGTTCGCCGCGCCGTGGGCACTGCTCGTGGCGCTGCTCGCGGCGCCGGCCGCGGCGCTCGTCGTCGGCGTGCGCGCCGGGGCTCGCGGGATCGCGCTCGTCCCGGTGCTCGCCGGCACCGGGCTGCTCCAGCTCGGCTACGGGGTGCTGCTCGGGCTCGGGCTCGCGCTCTGAGCGCCCGACGAGCCGGCGGTCCCCTCCTGCTCGTCGCCCGGACCCGGCCGCCCGCCGGCGGGCCCCGTGCGCTCGTCGTCCGCCGCCCCGACTGCCGCGTCCTCGGCGTCGGCGTCCGCCTGTGCCCGGGCCGACAGGCTCGGCCGCCCGCCGCGCGCCCGGCGCTCCGCGTCCCGCTCGGCCAGCCAGCGCGCGGCGGCGTCACGCGGGCCTGGGAGGGTGACGTACGAGACGCCCCAGGCGACCAGGGCGGCGACACCCAGCGCGATCAGCGGGTGCAGGCCGGCCAGCTGCAGCAGGGCCCAGCAACCGCCGAGGATCGCCAGGCGCAGCAGCGAGTAGTGGACGAGCGGCACGGCCCCCAGCGTAGGGCGCTCAGCCGATCCCGCCGTAGGAGTGCAGACCGGAGAAGAACAGGTTGACCACCGTGAAGTTGGCCAGGACGGCCGCGTAGCCGGCGAAGACGAGGTACGCCGCGCGCCGGCCGCTCCAGCCGCGCGTGGTGCGTGCGTGCAGGTACGCGGCGTAGACCACCCAGGCGACGAAGGTGCCGACCTCCTTGGGGTCCCAGTTCCAGTACCGGCCCCAGGCCTCCTCGGCCCAGATCGAGCCGCCGATCAGGGTCAGCGTCCACAGCACGAACCCCACGGCGTTCAGCCGGAAGCTCAGCGCCTCGAGGCGCGCCGCGCCCGGCATCTGCTCGAGCCACGCGAACCGCGGGCCGGTGACGCGCCGGCCGGTCAGCGACCGGAGCCGGCCGCTGCGCGGCGCGAGCAGCCGGGAGCGCCCCTCGGACCGCGCCGCCGAGAGCACCTGGAGCACGCTCGTCGCGAAGGCGACCGTGAAGACGCCCGTCGCGGCGATCGCGACGCCGACGTGGATGACGAGCCAGTAGCTCTGGAGTGCGGGCTGCACCGCGTCGGCCCGGATGTACAGGACGCGCAGGGCGAGCACCAGCGCGAGCACCGCCATGCCCATCACCACGACGCCGAGGAACGCGATGGCGCGCCGACGGTGCAGGAGGGCCAGCACCCCGGTGACGACGAACGTGCCGACGAGCGTGAACTCGTACATGTTGGCGGTGGGCCAGCGCCCGGCCGCCACCCCGCGCAGCGCGATCCCGGTGAACAGCAGCACCACGCCCAGCAGTCCCGTGGCGCGCGCGATCCCCTCGGCCCGCGCCGACCGCCCCACCGCGCCCGCGGCGTCCGTGGGAGGTGTTGCGTCCGAGGTGCGCGTGGCCTGGGCCACGGCGACCTCGGACGCAACGCCGACGGTGGGGGCACCGGCCATCGCCGGGACGCGGGCGGCGGCGGCCGCCGCGGTGCGCGCGGCCTGGCGGGGACGCGCGGCGGCGTCGGCGATGCGCGCCAGGTCCACGGAGTAGGCGAACAGCGCGATGGTGAAGGCGGTCGCAGCGGCCCACACGAGCAGCGTGCTCAGGTCACCCGGCGCCATCACGTCACCCTCCTGCGTCCTGTGCGGCCGCGCGCCCGACCGGGTCCGCCCCGTCCGGGCCGGACCCGCCGAGCACCGCCGCCAGCACGCGCTCCACCTCGGGCGCGAGCCCCACGTCGTCGCCACGGGCGAGCCCCGCGGCAGTGACCACTGTAGTAGGACTTTGGTCCCCCTCGCCGGGGGTTGCGCGCACCCAGATTCGCCGCCGTGGCACGAACAGCGACGCGGCGAGCCCGGCGAGCGCGAGCAGCGCGAACGCCAGCACCCAGCCGACGGCCGGGTCGCGCCGCAGGTCGAGCGCGACGTACCGGCGCAGGCCGTCGAACGTCAGCTCCCCGAGACCGTCCGGCAGCGTCACGGTCTCGCCGGGCCGCACGTAGCGGGTCACCGGCCCGTCGCCGTCCATCGCCTGGGTCAGCCCGGACTCGTCGAGCGTGTAGACGTTCTGCGGCACGCCCTCGTCGAGCCCCAGGTCGCCGGACCACACCGCGAGCACCAGCAGCGGGTCCTCCGGCTGCGGGTCCACCGAGAACCACTGCTCCGGCCCGCCCTGCCGGGCGGTGGGCAGCAGGTAGCCGACGAGCCCCACCTGCGCCTGCCCGCCGGAGACGTCCGGCACCTTGACCACGCCGCGCGACGTGTACACCTGGTCCTCCGGCAGGAACGGCACCGGGCCGGAGAACGCCACCTCGCCCGCACCGTCCCGCACCGTGACGACGGGCGCGTACCCGTTGCCCTGGAGGTAGAGCTTGGCACCGCCCGCGTGCAGGGGGTGGTTGACCTTGATCGTCGCCGCCGCAGGCGCCCCGCCCGGCTCGGTCACCGTCACGTGGGCGGTGAAGTCGCGCGACTGGAGCGTCACCGGGTCGAACCGCGACTCGAACTCGTCGAGCCGCACCGTGAAGGGCACAAGGTCGCCAGGGTCGAACGCCCGGCCGTGCTCGAACGAGTCGAACGACGCCTGCGCGTTGGCGAACCCCTCCCCCTGCACCACGAGCACCTGGGCGCGGTAGTGCAGCAGCTGCCCCGTGGCGACCGCGACGAGCAGCCCGACGAGCGCCAGGTGGAACACGAGGTTCCCGCTCTCCCGCAGGTAGCCGCGCTCGGCGGAGGCGGACCAGACGCCCGCGCCCTCGTCGTGCACGTCCACGCGGTACCCGGGCAGCCCGAGGCGCCGGCGCCGGAGCACGGCCGCCGCGCGCTCGGCGACCGCCCGCGGTTCGTCGGACGACGAGCCCTCGCCCTGCGCCGGGAACCGGGCGAAGCGCCGCGGCGTGCGGGGGGGCCGGGCCCGCAGCGCGGTCCAGTGCTGCCGCGAGCGCGGCAGGATGCAGCCGACGAGCGAGACGAACAGCAACAGGTAGATCGCGGAGAACCACGCCGAGGTGTACGCGTCGAAGAGGCCCAGGCGGTCGAGCAGCTCGCCGGCCGCGCCGTGGTCCTCGATGTAGCGCGCCACCGCCGCGGCGTCCTGCCCGCGCTGCGGGAACACCGAGCCCGGCACCGCCGCGACCGCGAGCAGCACCAGCAGCAGCAGCGCCACGCGCATCGAGGTCAGCTGCCGCCAGCCCCACCGGAGCCACCCGACGACGCCGATCCCCCTCGCAGCGTCCGAGGTGGTCGTCGTCGGGGCGACGGGGACCTCGGACGCTCCGGTGGAGAAGGTGTCGTCGAGGCCCTCGGGGCGGTAGCCGCTCACGTCACACCACCGGGACGAACGGGTCGGCGCCGGTCAGCAGACCCTGAAGCCAGGCGGCCCAGCCCTGCCACACGCCCGTGACGAGGGCGACACCGAGCAGCACCAGCAGCCCGCCGCCGACGCGCAGCACCGCCACCCGGTGCCGCGTGAGCCGGCGCGTCACGCGCCGCGAGCGCTCCAGGCCTAGCGCGACGAGCAGGAACGGCAGGCCGAGGCCCACGCAGAACACCGCGGCGAGCAGCGCGCCGCGGGCGGCCGAGCCGCCGCCGAGGGACAGCGCGAGGATCGAGGCGAGCGTCGGCCCGATGCACGGGGTCCAGCCGAGCCCGAACGTCAGCCCGAGCAGCGGCGCCCCCCACAGTCCGGCGCGCGGTGCCATGTGGATCCGGCGGTCGCCCTGGAGCGCCGGCAGCACGCCGGCGAAGACGAGCCCGAGCACGACGACGACGATGCCGAGCACCCGCGTCACCGGGTCCTGCCAGCGCGTCAGCCACGCCCCCAGCGAGCCCGCCAGCGTGCCGAACGCGACGAACACCGCCGAGAAGCCGGCGACGAACAGCGCGACGCCGGCCAGCACACGCCCGCGCGACGTCGCGCCGGCCGTCGAGCCCAGCGAGCCGCCGAGGAATCCCAGGTAGCCCGGCACCAGCGGCAGCACGCACGGCGAGGCGAACGAGACGAGCCCGGCGAGCAGCGCCACCGGGATCGCCAGCAGCAGCGAGCCGCCGGCCACCGTGCGGCCGAAGGCGTCCCCGACGTCGAGCGGAGTCACCGCTCCGCCAGCAGGTCGTCCACGATGGCCCGCAGCGTCGAGGCGTCCACCCGGCCGATCACGCGCGCCGCGACCATCCCCTGCCGGTCGAGCACCACCGTGGTCGGCACGGCGTTCACCGGCACCAGCCCCTGGAGCGCGGCCGTCACGGCACCGTCGGTGTCGAGGATCGACGGGTACGGCACCTCGAACTGACGCTGGAACGCGGCGGCGGTCGGGGCGGCATCGGTCGCATTGACTCCCAGCAGGTGCACGTCGTCGTCGGCGTAGTCGGTGGCGAGCGCGACCAGGTCCGGGGCCTCGGCCCGGCAGGGCGGGCACGCGGCGTACCAGGTGTTGAGCACGACGACGTCGCCGCGCCACGTCGCGACGTCCTGCGCCACGCCGTCGACGTCGGTCCCCGCCATCTCGAGCGGCCCCGTCCGGTCGGCCACGGCCCAGGTGGTCGTCGCGCCGTCCTCGGAGCGGTAGCCGTCGTCGCCCGCGCCCTCGTCGCCCGGCGCGCACGCGGTCAGCAGCCCGACGAGGGCGAGCGTCCCCGCGGCACGCCGCAGCCGGGAAGCCCGCATCACGCCCCCGGGACCGTGGACGCGCCGGCGAGGAACGCGGCGGCGGGCTCGCTGTAGCCGATCGCGACGAGGTCGTCGTCCTCGTACCGCAGCGAGGTCAGGGAGCCGAGCGAGCACTGCCGGCGGCGCGGGTCGTGCCACAGGTGGCGGCCCTCGAGCGTGAGCCGGGTGACCCAGATCGGCAGCTGGTGGCTCACCAGCACGGCCTCGTGGCCGCGGGCGGCCTCCCGAGCGTCCGCCACGGCGGCGAGCATGCGCCCGGCCTGTTCGGCGTACGGCTCTCCCCAGGAGGGTCGCAAGGGGTTGCGCAGGTACGGCCAGTGCCGTGGATGGCGCAACGACCCGTCGCCCGTGCCGAGCTTCATGCCCTCGAAGTGGTTTGCCGCCTCGATGAGGCGGGCGTCCGTACCGATCGGCAGACCGAACGCCGCGCCGACGGGTGCCGCGGTCTCCTGGGCGCGCTGGAGGGGCGAGGCGATCACCACGGTGACGTCGCGGCGGGGAGCGCCGGCCTCGCCCGCGAGATGGTCGGCGACGACGCGCGCCATCGCGTGGCCGCGCCCGGACAGGTGGTACCCCGGCAGGAGCCCGTACAGGACTCCCCGGGGATTGTCCACCTCGCCGTGGCGGAGCAGATGGACAGTCGTGCGGACCGGCGTCGCGACCATGGTGCCAGTGTGTCAGGCGAAGATCGGTGCCACGTGAGCGCCGCGGTTCAGTGCTCGTCGCCCCGAACGCTGGCGACAACCTTCGCCATCGCGGTGCCGAGCGCCGCGAGCTCGTCGTCGGACAGCACGTCGACCAGCCGCTCCCGCACGCTCTCGACGTGGCCGGGTGCCGCGGCGACGAGCGCCTGCCAGCCGGCCTCGGTGAGCATGCAGTTGACCCCCCGCGCATCCGACTCGCACGCGACGCGCCGCACCAGGCCGGCGGCCTCCATCCGCGCGATCGTGTGCGTCAGGCGGCTGCGCGAGTACGCGAGGTCGGCCGCGAGCTGGGACATCCGCAGCACGCGGTCCGGCACCTCCGACAGCCGCACCATCACCTCGTACTCGTGCACGGACAGGCCCGCGCACCGCTCGAGGTCGTGGCCGAGCTGGTCGAACAGCAGCGCCACGCCGTCGCGGAACGCGCGCCAGTGCCGCTGCTGCTCCGCCGACAGCCACCGAACGTCGCTCGTCGTCCCGCTCACGTCTCTTCACCCCTCAGCGAACCCGTCCGGTACGCAGTGTCCCGCCTCTTGCGTCTCCGGCAACAGTGTAGTAGAAATGTTAACTACAAGCTTGATAGTTCAACTATTGGGAGTGACATGACCACCAGCACCAGCATCGCGCTGCCCCAGGGCCTCACCGCCGGTACCTGGGCCCTCGACCTCGCCCACACCGTGGCGAGCTTCACCGCTCGCCACGCCGCCGTCACCAAGGTGCACGGCACCGTCAAGGTCACCGGCGGCGAGCTGGTCCTCGGCGAGACCCTCGAGAGCTTCTCCGTGACCGCGACTCTCGATCCGTCGACCGTCAACACCGGCAACGAGCAGCGCGACGACCACCTCAGGAGCGCCGACTTCTTCGACGTCGAGAAGAGCGGCCCGTGGACCTTCGTCTCCACCGCCGTCACGCAGACCGGCGAGAGCACGTACGTCATCACCGGCGACCTGACCATCAACGGCGTCACCCGGTCCGTCGACCTCGCCACCGAGTTCACCGGCGTCGTCACCGACCCGTGGGGCGGTACCCGCGCCGGCGCCGAGGCGAGCGTGACCGTCTCCCGCAAGGGCTTCGGCATGGTGTGGAACGTCGCGCTCGAGGCGGGGGGCGTCCTCGTCGCCGACAAGGTGGTCATCAACCTGGACGTCGCCGCTGTGAAGCAGGCCTGACACCAGCCGTCCTGACGGCCCGGTCCCCTTCCCCGAGGGACCGGGCCGTCAGTCGTTCGCGGGCTCGACCCCCTCGGCGGGACCCACCGGCATGCGCGTGCGGCCGTGGAACGCGAGCAGCTGCAGCTCGGAGGCGACGTCGACGTTGCGCACGCCGACACCCTCGGGCACCTGGAGCGTCGTGGGCGCGAACGTCAGGATCCCGGTGATCCCGGCGGCGACGAGACCGTCGGCCACCTGCTGCGCCACCGCCGCGGGCGTCGCGACGACGCCGATCGTCGCGCCGCCGGCGGCGACCACCTCGGCAAGCTCCGCGGACGGCCGCACGACGAGCCCGGCCACCACCGTGCCGACCACGTCCGGGCTGTCGTCGACGAGGCCCACCACCCGGAAACCGCGGTCCGCGAACCCGCCGTACGCCGCCAGCGCGTGGCCGAGGTGGCCCACGCCGACGATGACCACCCGGTTCACCCGCTCCAGGCCCAGCACGGCGCCGATCCGCGAGCGCAGGTGCACCACGTCGTAGCCCACGCCGCGCCGCCCGTAGGAGCCGAGGAACGACAGGTCCTTGCGCAGCTGTTCGGGGCTGACGCCCGCGAGCGTCGCGAGCTCCTGCGACGAGGTGAGGGTGACGCCCTCCGACCACAGGCCGTCGAGCGCGAGCAGGTACGAGGGCAGGCGCGTCACGGTCGCCCGCGGCAGGCGCTCCCTCCCCCCGTCGGCACCCGCCTGGTCCACGCGTACCCCCTCCACCGGTGCCACGCCCTGCGCACCGGGGCTCACGCTAGGGCTTGCCGCCCCCGGACGCGAGCGCCATCCGCAGCGCACCCTCGGTGATCCGCCACTGGGCCACGTCGTGACCGTCCACCGCGACCACCGGGACCCGCTCGCCGTACAGCTCGAACAGGTCCGGGCCGCCGGGGGCGGGCGGGTCGTCGACGTCGACCTCGACCCAGCGCTCGTCGGCCTCGTCGCACACCCGCACCACGACCCCGCGCGCCTCGTCACAGAGGTGGCAGCCGAGGCGGCTGTAGAGCACCACGCGGGGCGACGGATCCGGCGCGAGCGTCACAGGAACCAGCGTAGACACCGTGGTCCGGGATGCCCGGGGAGCCTGGGTACGCTGACGAGGTGTGTCCGACCCCCGCATGGTCCGACGCGACCGTGGGGGCGGGTCGAGCAGTCGGCGCGTTCTTCGACGTCGACAACACGATCATCCGGGGCGCGAGCTCCTTCCACATCGGCGTGGGGCTGTACCGCCGCGGCTTCATCGGCGCGTTCGACATCCTGAGGTTCGCCGTCCACCAGGCCCGGTACCTGGCGTTCGGGGAGAACCGGCACCAGATGGACGAGGTGCGCCACGACGCCCTCGCCGTCGTCAAGGGCCGCTCCGTCTCCGAGATGGGCCTCATCGCCGAGGACGTCTACGACGAGGTGCTCCACCTGCGGATCTACCCCGGCACCCGCGCGCTGCTCGACGACCATCTCGCCGCCGGCCACCAGGTGTGGCTCGTCACCGCCGGACCCGTCGAGGTGGGCGAGCTCATCGCGCGGCGGCTCGGTGCCGAGGGCGCGCTCGGCACCGTCGTCGAGCAGGTGGACGGCCGGTACACCGGCCGCCTCGTCGGCGATCTCCTGCACGGCGAGGCGAAGGCCGACGCGGTGGAGCGGCTCGCCTCGCGCGAGGGGATCGACCTGGGCTCGTCGTACGCCTACGGCGACTCGACGCACGACGTGCCGCTGCTGACGACCGTCGGCCACCCGGTGGCCATCAACCCGGACCGCCGGTTGCGCCGGCACGCCGCCCGCGCCGGGTGGCCGGTGCACAACTTCACCACCAAGGGCTGAGGGCAGGCTCTACCCTCGTCGGGTGCCTCCCGTCATCCCAGCGTCCGTCCGTCGCGCGGCGCCCGACGACGTCGACGCCCTCGCCGCCCTCGCGGCGCTGACGTTCCCGCTTGCCTGCCCGCCGTCGACCTCGCCCGCCGACCAGCGGGCGTTCGCCGACGCGCACCTGTCCGCGCCGCGGTTCGCCGGGTACCTCGAAGACCCGTCGCGCCGCGTGCTGGTCGCGCCGGACGAGGGCGGCGGCCTGGCCGGTTACACGCTCCTGGTGCTCGGCGAGCCGTACGACGAGGACGCGGCGGCCGCCATCGCGCTGCGCCCCACCGTCGAGCTGTCCAAGTGCTACGTGCACCCGGCCCACCACGGCGGCGGCGTGGCGCGCGCGCTCATGGCGGCGAGCGTCGCGGCCGGATGCGCGGCGGGGGCCGCCGGCATGTGGCTAGGCGTCAACCGCCACAACCACCGCGCACAGGCGTTCTACGCCAAGAGCGGGTTCGCCGTGGTCGGCACCAAGCACTTCCTCGTCGGCGACGTGCTGGAGGACGACTTCGTCATGGAGCGTGCGTTGTAGTCCCGCGCCGACCGCCCGCCCTGTTCACCGAGTGCCGCCCGAATTCCACCGGCAGTCGACGAATAGGACCGGCAGTCGGCGGTCGACGGGACGCCGAGCACCCGCGAGGCGCTCACCGACGAGCTCGTCACCTCCGGACGACGAAGGCCCGGTCGAGACGACCGGGCCTTCCCACGCGGCGGCCCCCTCAGGGGCGCCACGTCACTTCTTGTTGCGGCGCTGGTGGCGCGTCTTGCGCAGCAGCTTGCGGTGCTTCTTCTTGGCCATCCGCTTGCGGCGCTTCTTGATGACGGAGCCCATGGTGGTCCTCGTTCTCGTTCCGTGTGGTCGACCGGCGGGGCCGATCGCCCACGCAGGAAAGTCCGGGGGCCAACCTTACGCCCTGCGCGGACCCCCGCGCGAAGGGCGTCAGGAGGAGCGGCGCTCGCCCTCGTTCTCCAGCAGGGCCGCGTTGGCCGACGAGCGCAGGTACGCCGCCAGCGCGTCCTCGGGCACCCGGAACGAGCGCCCGACGCGAACCCCGGGCAGCTCGCCGGAGTGCAGCAGCCGGTACACGGTCATCCGGGAGATGCGCATCTCGTCGGCCACCTCGTTGACGGTGAGGTACCGCATCCGGCCGGACTCCTGGCTCATCGTCTGCTCTCCCTCGCCACGCGGCGCGCCCGCCGGAACGCAGGTCAGCGTAGTGCGCCGTGACGAAGAAGTGAAAGGGGGGACAGGAGTGACACGTGTGACACTCGGCTCAGTAGTCGTCGGGGTCCAGCCCGTGGTGGGGGAACACCGCCTGCCGGGTGGCACGGATCGCGCGGTCGACGTCGTCGGCCGGGTCGTAGCCGCCGGACCACGGGCGGAACGCCGCGTCGGCACCCTCACCCATCGTCGTCGCGACGAGCCCGCCGTACCGCTGCCGCACGGCGTCCATCCACATCTGCGGCAGCGGCGCCGAAGGGTCGACGGGCCGGTGGGTGGCGACGCCGATCAGGTGCGCCCACACCCGCGGGACCACCTCCACCGTCGCGTACCCGCCGCCGCCCAGCGCGAGCCACCGGCCGTCCGCCACCTCGTGCGCCAGGTCGTGCAGCAGCAGGGCAGCGCGCCGCTGGCCCTCCACGGAGGTGCGCAGCGAGGTCAGCGGGTCGGCACGGTGGCTGTCGCAGCCGTGCTGCGTCACCAGCAGGTCGGGAGCGAACTCCCGAAGCAGGGGCGGAACCACGGCGTCGATCGCCCGCAGCCAGCCCGCGTCCGGAGTCCCCGAGGGCAGCGCGACGTTCACCGCGGTCCCCCGCGCGCCGTCGCCGCCGACCTCCCGCGGGTAGCCGGTCCCGGGGAACAGGTGATGCCCGGTCTCGTGCAGCGACACGGTCAGCACGCGGGGGTCGTCCCAGAACACCGCCTGCACGCCGTCGCCGTGGTGGGCGTCGACGTCGACGTACGCCACCCGCCCGGCCCCGGCGGCGAGCGCGGCGCGGATCGCCGCCGCCGCGTCGTTGTAGACGCAGAACCCCGACGCGGCCCCGGGCATCGCGTGGTGCAGCCCGCCGCCGACGTTCACCGCATGCGACACGTCCCCCCGCCACACCGCGAGCGCCGCCTCGACCGAGCCGGAGACCACGCGCGCGGCGGCGGAGTGCATCTGCGGGAACAGCGGGTCGTCCTCGGTGCCGAGCCCTCGGGCCGGGTCGGCGCGCCCTAGCGCGGAGGCCGCCCGTACGGCGGCGATGTACACCGGCTCGTGCACGGTGCGCAGCAGCTCGTCGGAGGCCTCGTCGGCGCCGACGACGTCCACGTCCGGCTGCTCGAGCAGCCCAAGCCCGGCGGCGAGCGCGATGGTGAGGTCGATGCGCTCGCTCGTCATCGGGTGACCTGGCCCGAAGTCGTAGCCGAGCAGCTCCGTCGACCAGACGACGCGCGCGCGATGATCCCCCACAGGCCCACCGTCGCACCGGCGTGCGGGGCGTGTCGATGCCCGCCCCCTCGTGCCATTGTTGGCGGTTGGCGGCGGCCGGGAGCGGGTCCCGGCCCGACGAGGACCCGGAGGTGGGATGGCTCGGCCCGGCATGGGGTTCGCGAGCCGCTGGCGGGACTTCGTCGACCGCTCAGCCCGGCAGTCGCCCGCCCGCATGGCCCTCGGCGTGTTCGCCGTGGTCATCGCGATCTTCACCGCCCTGCTCGCCGCCCCGTGGGCCACGGCGTCCGGCACGCCCGCGGCCCCGGTCGACGCCTTCTTCACCGCCGCCTCGGCCGCCACCGTCACCGGGCTCGTGGTGGTGCCCACGGGCACGTACTGGTCCACGTGGGGCCTGGTGACGATCCTGGTCGCGATCAAGATCGGCGGCCTCGGCGTGATGACCCTCGCGTCGCTGCTCGGCGCCGCCGTGTCCCGCCGGGTCGGCCTGACCCAGCGGCTGCTGCTCGGCTCGGAGACGCGGGCGACGAAGCTCGGCGAGGTCGGCTCGCTGGTGCGCACCGTCGTCGTCACCTCGACGACCCTCGAGGTCGTCGGCGCGCTGATCCTGCTGCCGCGCCTGTTCATGTACGAGGACAGCTGGGGCACCGCCGCGTGGCACTCGCTGTTCTACGCGGTCTCGGCCTTCAACAACGCCGGGTTCGTGCCCACCGCGGACGGCCTGCTCCCGTTCGCCTCCGACTGGTGGGTGCTCATGCCGATCATCGTCGGCGTGTTCGTCGGGTCGCTCGGCTTCCCGGTGGTGCGCGACGTGCTGCGGCACCCGCGCACATGGCGGCGCTGGTCGCTGCACACGAAGCTGACGATCACCACGAGCCTCGCGCTCGTCGTGCTCGGTACGGTGGTGATCGCGGGCTTCGAGTGGGCCAACCCCGCCACCTTCGGGCCGCTCGACCCCGCCGGCACGGCTCTGGCCAGCCTGTTCGCCGGCGTCATGCCGCGCTCGGGCGGGTTCGTCACCGTCGGCACGGGCGAGATGCACGACGGCACGTGGCTGGCGCTGGACGCTCTGATGTTCGTCGGTGGCGGCTCCGCCTCGACCGCGGGCGGCATCAAGGTGACCACGCTGGCCGTCATGCTCCTGGCGATCGTCGCCGAGGGGCGCGGCGACCGCGACGTCGAGGCGTTCGGCCGCCGCATCCCGCCGGAGACGCTCAAGGTGGCGATCGCCGTCTCGCTGATCGCGGCGACGATCGTGCTCATCGCCTCGCTCCTGCTGCTGGCGATGACGGGGCTGTCGCTCGACGTGATCCTCTTCGAGGTGATCTCCGCCTTCACCACGTGCGGCCTGACCACAGGCATCACACCCGCACTACCCGACCGGGCGAAGCTCGTCCTGGCCGTTCTGATGTTCGTCGGCCGCACGGGCACGATGACGCTTGCGGCGGCGCTCGCGCTGCGGAACCGTCGTCGTGTCATCCGGCTCCCGGAAGAGAGGCCCATCATTGGCTGACACCCCGCCTTCGGACTCCGCGGTCCTGGTGATCGGACTGGGCCGGTTCGGCTCGTCGATCGCCTCGACGCTGGACCGGCTCGGCCAGGACGTGCTCGCCGTGGAGCACAACCCGGAGATCGTCGCGCAGTGGGCCGGCCGGATCCCGCTCGTCGAGGCGGACGCCACCAACCCCGAGGCGCTCGAACAGCTCGGTGTGCGCGACTTCAAGGTCGCCGTGGTCGGCGTCGGCTCGTACCTCGAGGCGAGCGTGCTGATCACCGGCAACCTCGTGGACGTCGGCATGCCGCAGATCTGGGCCAAGGCGGTCAGCAACGAGCACGCGCGGATCCTCCAGCGCATCGGCGCCCATCACGTGGTGCTCCCCGAGTCCGACGCGGGCTCGCGCGTGGCGCACCTCGTCTCCGGGAAGATGCTCGACTACATCGAGGTCGAGGACGGCTTCACCGTGGTGAAGATGCGCCCGCCGAAGGAGACGCAGGGCTTCACGCTTGCCCAGTCGAAGGTGCGCAGCCGCTACGGCGTCACCGTGATCGGCGTGAAGAGCCCCGGCCGTGAGTTCGTCTACGCCACGCCGGACACCCGGATCTCCGCCAACGACCTGCTCGTCGTCGCCGGCCACGGCGATCTGCTGGAACGGTTCGCCGTGCGCCCGTGACGCCCGTGCGGTAGTCATCCCTCGCCCGGCTCGCCATCAGCCGGCTGCTGCTGGACACGCTGGAGTCACTCGAGCCGACCTGGCCGGCGGCGGACTTCGACATCGCCGAGCAGCGCGAGCGGCTCGGCGCGACGCGGTGGCGCCGGTCAGACCGTCCGGCGGCGCAGCGTCGTCGTCGCCAGCGCGACCGCGCCGACGATGAACAGGACGAGCACACCGATCGCGCCGCGCGTCTGTTCCCACCCGCCGCCGGCGGCGAGCTTCTGCATCGCGTCGACCGCGTAGGTCAGCGGCAGCGCGCGCGAGATCCACTCGAGCACGTCGGGCATCTGGTCGCGCGGCATGATGAAGCCGCACAGCAGGATCTGCGGCAGCAGGAACGCCGGCATCATCTGGACCGCCTGGAACTCGGTGCGGGCGGCGGCCGAGGCGGCCAGTCCGAGCGTGCAGCCGAGCACCGCGTTGAGCAGCGCGACGACGAACACGAGCCACAGCGGCCCGGCGACGTCCATGCCGCACACCCACACCGCCCAGCTGACCACGACGGCGGCCTGCACCAGCGAGAACACCGCGAACGCCAGCGCGTAGCCGGCGACGAAGTCGCCCTTGCCGATGGGCATCGTCATCAGCAGCTCGAGCGTCCCGCCGGTGCGCTCGCGCAGCGTGGCGACGCTCGTGACGATGAACATGACGAGCAGCGGGAAGAAGCCGACCAGGATGGGCCCCATCCGGTCGATCACCTGCGGCGTCTCGTGGAACATCCACGCGACCAGGCCGAGCAGCACGCAGGGCACGACCAGCAGGAGGGCGATGGTGCGGCGGTCGTGCCGCAGCTGGTGGAGCACCCGGCGGGCGGTGGCCAGGGTCAGGGCGGGGGTCACGCGGCGCCTCCCTTCGCGGCGGCGTTCGCCTCGTCGACCAGGCGGAGGAAGACGCCCTCGGCGTCGGCCGCACCCGTGCGCTCCAGCAGCTCCGGCAGGGTGGCGTCGGCGAGGATCCGGCCCTGTCGCATCAGCACGAGCCGGTCGCAGCGCGCGGCCTCGTCCATGACGTGGCTGGACACCAGCAGGCTCACGCCGCCGTCGCGCAGCCTGGCGAACAGATCCCACAGGTCGCGGCGCAGCACCGGATCGAGCCCCACGGTCGGCTCGTCGAGCACCAGCAGCTCCGGCCGGCCGAGGAGCGCGACCGCGAGCGACACCCGGGACAGCTCGCCGCCGGACAGCGTGCGGACGAACCGCTTGTCGAAACCGGCGAGGCCGACGTTCTCCAGCGTCCGCGCGACCTCGCCGTTGCCGGTTCGCAGGATGGCGGCGGCATAGCGAAGGTTCTCCGCGACGGTCAGGTCGAGGTACACGCTCGGGCTCTGCGTGGTGTAGCCGACGCGGCGGCGCAGCGCGGCGGTCCCCGCGGGCTCGCCGAACACCTCGACCGTGCCGCCGGCGACGATCTGCGCGCCGACGACAGCGCGCATCAGCGTCGTCTTGCCGCTGCCGCTCGGGCCCAGCAGCCCGACCACCTGACCGGCCGGTACCTGCAGGTCGAGGTGCGGGATGACGAGGTTCTTGCCGCGCACCACGCGGAGCCCACGGACGGCGATCGCCGGATTCTTATTCCCCACGTGACGAAATACTGGACCACCGGCGCCGGACGCGCAAGGACATTTCGGCCCCGTCCTAGGACGGGGCGCCCGACGAGCGCGGGAGCGGCCCGGTCAGGTAGCGGTCGATCGTCGGCCCCGCCAGCCGGGCGAGGTCCCCGGCGGGCATCGACGCGACCGGCTCCATGCGCAGGCCGTAGCGCAGCGCGAGCAGCCCCATCACCTGCGACCCGACCAGCGCCGTCCGGTGCTCGCGGTCGTCGCCCGGCACGGCGGCGACGATCCGGTCGAACACGTTGCGGCTGAGGAAGGCGACGAACGCCTGCGTGCGCTCGTCGCCCGCCGCGATCGCGCCGAGCACGGCACGGAACGCGACGCCGTCGTCCCGGCCCCACAGCGTCAGCACCTCGGTGAGCAGCCGCTGGCCGAGGCCGTCCACCGCGCCGTCCAGCGCGCGGTCCGCCACCTCACGCGGGTCGACACCCTGCGGCAGGACCGACACGGCGAACAGCTCGCCCTTGTCGGGGAAGTAGTGCCGCACGAGTGCGGGGTCCACGTCCGCTCGTCGGGCAACAGCCCGCATGCTCGCGGCCTCGAACCCGCGCTCGGAGAACTCGGCGCGCGCGGCGGCGACGATCGCGCCGCGGGTGTCCGCCCCCGCGGGCCGCCGACCCCTGGGCCGAGCCTGCTCCATGCCCGGCAGCGTAGGCCGGAATTCCCCACGCGGGGATGTTCGGGCTCACGCGGGCGGTCGCCGGCCTGCTCGTCGGTCACCGCGGTGCCGGCGTCGGGATGGTGTCCGCGGCGCCCCGGCATGCCGCGCGGTCACCCGCCCGCCACGTGCCGCGGCGGCCAGGTCACACCCCCCGGGCGAGCCTCCAGTACGCCTGGTTGGCCCGCATCTGGTCCGCGAACCCGCGCCGCGTGGTGGCCTCGTCGATGACGAGCAGCTCGGTGCGGGCGATGTCGGCGAACATCTCCCACACGTCGATACCGACGGCGGTGGACAGGCACGTGTGGTGGGCGCCGCCGGCGGTCAGCCAGGACTCGGCGCTCGTCGCCAGGTCCGGGCGCGGCTTCCAGACCGCGCGCGCCACGGGCAGGTGGGGCAGCGGCGGGTGCTCGACGAGGTCGACGACGTTGGCGGTGAGGCGGAACCGGTCGCGCAGGTCGGCGAGCGAGACGACGACGCCCGGGCCGGGGTCGGCGTCGAACACCATCCGGACGGGGTCCTCCTTGCCGCCGATGCCGAGCGGGTGGATCTCCACGCGCGGCGTGGAGGTGGTCAGCGACGGGCAGATCTCGAGCATGTGCGCGCCGAGGATCCGCTCGTCGCCGGGCGTCAGGTCGTAGGTGTAGTCCTCCATCAGCGAGGCGCCGCCGGGCATGCCTGCGCCCATCACCTTCGCCGCGCGCACCAGCACAGCCGTCTTCCAGTCGCCCTCGGCGCCGAACCCGAAGCCGTCGGCCATCAGCCGCTGGACCGCGAGGCCCGGCAGCTGGCGCAGCGCGCCGAGGTCCTCGAAGCTCGTCGTGAACGCCGTCGCCCCGCGCTCGGCCAGGAACGCCCGCAGCGCGGCCTCCTGACGGGCGGCGTACCGCAAGGACTCGTGCCGCTCGCCGCCGGCGCGGAGCTCGGGCGCCACGTCGTACAGCTCCTCGTACCGCCCGACGAGCTCACCGACCTCGGCCTCGGCGACGGCGTCGACCGCGGCGACCAGGTCGTTGACGCCCCACGTGCCCACGCTGACGCCGAACACGTGCTCGGCCTCCGTCTTGTCGCCCTCGGTCACCGCGACGTTGCGCATGGTGTCCCCGAACCGGACCACCTTGAGCTCGTGGGTTGACGCCCGGCCGGCGGCGGCGCGCACCCAGGCCCCGACGCGCCCCTGCACCGCGGGGTTCGACGCGTGGCCGACGACCGTCGCCCGCGCCACGCCCAGGCGGGTGAGCGCGTAGCCGTACTCCCGGTCGCCGTGCGCTGCCTGGTTGAGGTTCATGAAGTCGAAGTCGATGCTGTCCCACGGCAGCTCGACGTTCGCCTGCGTGTGCAGGTGCAGCAGCGGCTTGGCCAGCGCGTCGAGGCCGGCGATCCACATCTTCGCCGGGCTGAACGTGTGCATCCACGTGATCACGCCCAGCACGTCGTCGCGCGCGTTCGCCTCGAGCATCGCGCGGCGGATCGACGCGGAGTCCTTGAGGACCGGCTTCCAGACCACGGGCGCCGGCACGGCGTCGGAGGCGTCGAGCAGGCGCGCGACTTCCTGCGACTGGGCGGCGACCTGGCGCAGGGTGTCCTCGCCGTAGAGGTCCTGGCTGCCGGTCAGGAACCAGACCTCGCGGTCGGCGTACGGCTTGCTCATCGATATGTCTCCTGGTCTTCTGCTACACGTGAGTGGCGTTCGGTGGAGCGATGTGGCAGGCCGTTCCGGCGTGTCGTGGTCATATCGCTCCACTCGTCGTCGGTTGGCTCCACTGGCGGGGCGGATGGCTCCACCGGGGTCAGGTGGTCTCGGTCAGTGGGGCCAGGGCGGCGCCGCCGCCCTGGCCGTAGACGTACTGGTAGCGCTCGTAGAGGGAGTCGACCTGCGCCGGGTCGATCGGGGTCGGCTCGCCGAGTTGCCGGCTGATGTGCACGGTGCGGGCGACCTCCTCGACCATGACCGCAGCCTTGACGGCGTCCTTCGCGTCGCGGCCGATGGTGAACGGCCCGTGGTTGCGCATCAGCACAGCACGGCTGCGCCCGCCGGCGAGCGTCTCGACGATGCCGCGGCCGATCGAGTCGTCGCCGATCAGCGCGAACGGGCCGATCGGGATGGACCCGCCGAACTCGTCGGCCATCATCGTCAGCACGCACGGCACGGGTTCGCCGCGCGCCGCCCACGCCGTGGCGTAGGTGGAGTGGGTGTGCACCACACCCCCGACGGCCGGCATGTGCCGGTACACGTAGGCGTGGGCCGCGGTGTCCGACGAGGGCGCGCGGTCGCCGTCGACGAGCTGCGCGTCCAGGTCGCAGACGACCATCGACTCCGACGTCAGCTCGTCGTACGTCACGCCGGACGACTTGATCACCAGCAGGTCCTCACCACCGGGCACGCGCACCCGCTGGGACACGTTGCCCGCGGTCCAGACGACGAGCCCCCACCTCGGCAGCTCGGCGTGCAGGCGCGCGACGACCTCGCGGGTACGCGCCACCTCGGCGCGGACCTCGGCGGAGTAGCCAGTCAGTGGCTGTGTCATCGGGAGGACTCCTGTGCTGTGGACGCTCGTCGGGCCTAGAACGCCGCGGTCGCAGCTCGCTCGATCACCAGGCCGGCGCGGTAGCGGTCGAGGTACGCGGCGTAGCCGGCCACGTCGACCGGGTCCGGCTCGACGACGGTCGTCCGCGCGCCCGCGAACACCCGCGTCGCGAGGTACTCCCCGAGCGACTGCTCGTCGTGCGCCCGTAGGTAGGCGGCGAGCACCGCCATCCCCCACGCGCCGCCCTCGCCTGCCGTCGCCCCGACCGCCACCGGCGCGCCGATCGCCGCCGCGAGGAACCGCTGCGCCACGCCCGCGGTGCGGAACACCCCGCCGTGGGCGAGCATCGCGTCGAGCTCGACACCCTCGTCGGCCAGCACGTGCATGCCCAGGCTGAGCGTGCCGAACATCCCGTACAGCTGGGCGCGCATGAAGTTCGCCAGGCTGGGCCTGCTGCCCGGCGTGCGCACGACGAGCGGACGGCCCGACTCGAGGCCGGTGATCGGCTCGCCGGCCAGGTAGTTGTAGGCGAGCAGGCCGCCGCCGTCGGCCTCGCCGTCCAGCGCGGCGCGGAACAGGGTGCCGAACACCTCGTCGGGCGTCGCCGTGGTGCCGAGCGCGGCCGCGAACTGGCCGAACAGGCCCGCCCAGGCGTCGACCTCCGACCCGCCGTTGTTGCAGTGGACCATCGCCACCGGGTCGCCGGCCGGCGTGGTGACCACGTCGATCTCGTGGTGCAGGCTCGCCAACGGCCGCTCGAGGACCACCATCGCGAAGATCGAGGTGCCCGCCGACACGTTGCCGGTGCGCGGGGCCACCGAGTTGGTCGCCACCATGCCCGCGCCGGCGTCACCCTCGGGCGGGCACAACGGGGTGCCCGGGCGCAGGGTTCCGGTCGGGTCGAGGAGGGCCACGCCCTCGGCGGTCAGCTCCCCGGCCGGCTCGCCCGCGGAGAGCACGGCCGGCAGCAGGTCCAGCAGTGACGGCCCGCGCCCGACGAGCTCGTCGACCTGCGCCAGCATCGCCGAGTCGTAGGTGCCGGTGGCCGGGTCGATGGGGAACATCCCGGAGGCGTCGCCGACGCCCAGCACCTTGCGACCGGTCAGCTTCCAGTGGACGTATCCGGCGAGCGTCGTCAGGAAGGCGACGGACGGCACGTGCGGCTCGTCGTCCAGGACCGCCTGGTAGTGGTGCGCGATCGACCAGCGCAGCGGGATGTTGAACCCGAACGTCTCCGAGAGCGTCGCGGCCGCCCGGCCCGTGGAGGTGTTGCGCCAGGTGCGGAACGGCACCAACAGCTCGCCGGCGTCGTCGAACGCCAGGTAGCCGTGCATCATCGCCGACACGCCCAGCGCCCCCACCGCCGGGGCGACGCCACGGCGTCCGCAGTCGGCCAGCAGCGAGGCGACCGCCCCCCGCAGCCCGGTCCACACCGCGTCGAGCGGGTACGTCCAGACGCCGTCGACCAGCTGGTTCTCCCAGTCGTGGCCGCCGGTGGCCAGCACCTCGTGGTCCGGCCCGACGAGGCAGGCCTTGATGCGGGTCGAGCCGAGCTCGATGCCCAGCGCCGTCGGGGCGGTGGTGGCGTCGACCGTCATGGGGTCAGCTCCTTCGCGAGATCCGAGGTCACGACATGTTAGCGCTCACACCCCAGGGGTGAACCGGGGGAAGGCCCGAGGCAGGCGGGGTGCGGGCCCACGCGGAGAGCGCCGACCCGGTCCGTCGTCAGCCGCCCGGCGGTCCGCTGCTGGCGCGCACCACGACGCTCGTCGCGACGAGCTGCGACGCCGGGGCGTCCTCGCCGGCGATCGCCGCCAGCAGCACCTGAAGGCAGCGCTCCCCGAGTGCGACGAACTCCTGGCGGACCGTCGTCAGCGGCGGGAAGAAGTTCGCCGCGCCGTCGACGTCGTCGAACCCCACGACCGAGACCTCGTCGGGCACGCGCACCCCGGCCTCCGCGAACGCGCGCAGCAGGCCCAGGGCCAGCTGGTCGTTGGCGGCGAACACCGCGGTCGGCAGGCCGCCCGCCAGCAGCTCGCGCCCGACGGCGTAGCCGGTGTCGGCGCTCCAGTCACCGGGAATCGGGTCACCGGCCTCGATGCCCTCCGCCGCGAGCTCGTCGTGCCAGCCCTCGATGCGGCGGCGCGCGTCGAGCCAGTCCAGCGGCCCGGCGAGGTGCGTCACGTGGCGGTGGCCCAGGTCGAGCAGGTGTCGCACCGCCTGGCGGCCGCCCTGGTACTGGTCGACCGCCACCGTCCGCAGCGGCGCCGGCAGGTCGACCGGTCCGACCATCACCACCGGCACCGGCGTGCCGAACGACCGCACGGCCTCCACCGCCTCGTCGTGCGCCGCGACGACGACCACCCCGTCGACGCCCTCGGCCATGAAGTGCTCGAGCACGCCGGCGACGTCGTCGCCGTCCCACCGCGGCAGGGTGGCGACCGATACGAACAGACCGGCGTCGCGCGCCGCACGCTCGATCGCGATGAGGGTGCTCGTCGGGCCGAACAGCGCGGACCCGGAGCTCAGCACGCCGATGGTGCCGCTGCGCCGCGTCACCAGCGCGCGGGCGGCGAGGTTGCGGCGGTAGCCCAGCTGGGCGATCGCGTCGAGGACGCGCTGGCGGGTGGCCGGCAGCACGCTCGGATGATCGTTGAGCACACGCGACACCGTCTGGTGGGACACCCCGGCCAGCGCCGCGACGTCGCTCATCGCCGGCGGGCGGTCACCAACCATCGTCGTCGCCCCCTTCGGACCACCCTGCGGCGCGGTCACCGCCCGATCATGCCGCTAGAGCGCGAGTTGGAGCCGCAGGGCACGGGTCGAGCTGTGCCATGGCGTCGGCCGGCAGGGTGCCGATCGGCGGGTCGCACACGCGCTCGACCGCGATCGAACGCACGTGCTCCACCTGGGCCTTCGGGGGACGCACGCGTCAGTGCTGCGACTGCCTGCCCAGCTCGGCCGACCGCGCCGCAGCCGCCTTCGCCGCCGCGACGATCCCCGCCCGCACCCCGTGTGCGTCGAGCTCCGCGACCGCCACCATCGTGGTGCCGCCGGGCGATGACACGCGTTCGCGCGCCATGGTCGGGTGCTCCCCGGCCACGACCATCGCTCCGGCACCCTCCACCGTCGCCGCGGCGAGCTTTGTCGCCAGGTCGCGCGGCAGGCCGAGCAGCACGCCGGCCTCCGCCATCGCGTCGACCAGGTAGAAGGCGTACGCCGGGCCGGACCCGGAGATCGCCGTCACCGCGTCGAGGTGCTTCTCCGCGACGCGGACGACGAGTCCGGTCGACGCCAGGATCGTCTCCGTCAGCGCGAGGTGCGCCTCGGCCGCCGAGGAGCCGGCGGCGATCGCCGCGGCACCCTTGCCGATCACCGCCGGCGTGTTCGGCATGACGCGCACCACGGGGGTGGCAACGGGCAGCCGCTGCTCGTAGAAGGCGAGCGGGACACCCGCGGCGACGCTGATCACCGGCGCGCCGCCGCGCAGTACGGGCGCGACCTGCGCCAGCACGTCGCCGACGACGTCCGGCTTGACCGCGACGAGGACGACGTCCGCGCGCGCTGCCGCCGGCCCGGCCGCCGCGCTGGTCGCCACGCCGTGAGTCCGCCGCACGTTCTCTGCGCGGTCGGCGTCGGTCTCGACCACCTCGACGTCGCGGGCCGACCACCCGGCGGCGAGGAGCGCGGTGACCAGCGTGCCGCCCATCACCCCGCCGCCGACGACGAGCACCCGCGCCCGCGTGCCGCTGACGATCTGCTCGGACATCCCGCCTCCGTCTCGTCGCGCTCGCCGCGAGCCTAGTGCGCCGCTCCGGCCGCCCGCTGGAGCGGCAGCCGAACCGGGTCAGGCACCGACCGCCGTCGACCCGCGCACCACGACGCGCGGTTCGATCACCTCGACGCCGTGCGACGGGCGCCCCTCGATCGCCGCGAACAACAGCTCGGCCGCCCGCCGGCCCATCGTCTCGAACTGCATGTCGACCGTCGTCAGCGACCACCTTTCCCACGGGGCGAGCCGCCCTCCACCACCTGACCATGCCATCCTCGCGTCGAAGCCCGCCCCTGCCGCAGGTGACGCTAGGGCCGTGACCTGGGACGACACCGGCCCCCGCCTGGGGCCCACCTGTGAATCCGCCCGCGGTCCCGGTGTGCGGGGCCGGGACGGGATCAGGCTGTCACGCGGGAGAGGAAAAGGGCCAGTGCGAGCGCGATGCCCGATATCTCGTCCGGGTGCACCGACTCGTTGGGCGCGTGGATGGCCGCCTCCGGCTCCTCGACCCCGAGCAGCATGATCGCGGCGTCCGGCAGCAGCCGGGCCAGCTCGTTGCACAGCGGGATCGAGGCGCCCTCGCCGACGGTGACGGTCGGCTCGCCGAAGGCCTCCGCCAGGGCGCCGGACAGCACGGCGAACCCCGGCGCATCCGTGCGGGCGAGGAACGGCTCGCCGACCCCGGTGGCCTCCACCGTCACCTGCGCACCCCACGGCGCCACGGCGTGCAGGTGCTCGATCAGGGCGTCGCGCGCCGCGACCGGGTCCATGCCCGGCGGGATGCGCAGGTTGAGCAGGGCCGAGGCGGTGCCCTGGATCGACGGGGTGGATCCGACCACCGGTGGGGCGTCGATGCCGACCACCGTGACGACGGGCCGTGCCCACACCTGGTCCGCGACCGAGCCGGAACCCAGCACCGCCACACCCGGCAGCACGCCGGCGGCCGTCCGGAACTCCTCGGCGTCCCAGCCGGCCCCCGGCCAGGTGGCCGAGCCGTCCAGGCCGCGGATCGTCGTGTCGCCCCGCTCGTCGCGCAGCGTGGCCAGGATCGCGACGAGCGCCGCGATCGGGTCCGGGGCCGCGCCGCCGAACATGCCGGAGTGCACCGGCCCGGCGAGCGTCGAGACGCGCACGACGAGGCCCGCGCTCCCCCGCAGCGACGTGGTGAGCGTCGGCCTGCCGAGCGAGACGTTGCCCACGTCGACGATCAGCACCGCGTCCGCGGCGACGAGGTCCGGCCGCACCGGGACGAGGTCCTCGAACCCGCCGCCACCCTGCTCCTCGGACCCCTCGATCGCGATCCGGACCCCCACGGGATACCCGCCGTCGTTCCCCCGCAGCGCGCGCAGCGCCGTGAGGATCGCGGCGATGTTGCCCTTGCAGTCGGCAGCTCCCCGGCCGAAGTACCGCCCGCCGCGCTCGGTCAGCTCGAACGGCGGGGAGACCCACGCGGCCTCGTCGAGCGGCGGCTGCACGTCGTAGTGCGCGTAGAGCAGCACCGTCGGGCTGCCCGCCGGCCCGGGGCGGTGGCCGACCACCGTCGACGTGCCGTCCGGAGTCGGCTGGAGCCGGGCGTCGTCGATCCCCTCGGCCCGGAAGGCCGCAGCGACCCACTGCGCGGCGCGGTCGCACTCCGCCAGCGGGTAGAGCCGCTCGTCGGCGACCGACGGGATGGCGACCAGCTCGGCGAGATCGGTCAGGGCGGGGGCATGAGCGTGGCCACGGCGGCGCGCAGATCGGCAGACATCGGGGTCCTTCCGGGGGTCTCCCAAGCCTAGAACCGCCCCGCCGTCGTCGAACCCCGCCGCACATGTGACGCACGTAGCCCCGTGGGACACGCGCGCTGTCACTCCCGTATACATCCGTCACACGTGCGGCGGGGTTGGGCTGTGAACCCCGCAGGCCCGCCGACCCGCGGCCGATGGGGAGCGCGTGTGGAGGCACGGCGTTGGCGCTTCGGTCGCCGCGGTCCTGGTGACCGGCGTGGTGGCCGGCAGCTCGCATGCCAGCACCGAGGAGCCGCTGGGTGCTCGCGAGGCAGGGGCCCGGGTCGCCGCCGCGCAGCAGGTGGTCGGGTACGACGAGGCGCTGACGATCCGGGTGGACGCGGCGTCGGTCGACGCGGCAGCCCGCCGGCTCGTCGAGCAGCGAGCCGCCGAGAAGGCCGCACGGGAGGCCGCGGAGCGCGCCGAGGCCGAGCGGGTCGCCGCCGAGCAGGCCGCGGCGGCGGAGGCCGCACGGGAGGCCGCGGCCGCCGAGGCGGCGGCGAAGGCTTCGTCGGGCAGGTCGGCGGGCACACCCGCGAACCGGCCGTCGGCGCCCGCCGCACCCGGCGCCGCCTGGCGGGTGACCATCGTCAACTCCGGCGGTCAGGAGGCCGTCAACGCGTGCGCGGGCGGCCTGACGCGCTGGTTCGAGAACGTGGACGGCAAGCCGTACTACCCGATCCACCGCGGCTGCGGCGGCACACCGATCCTGTCGCTCCACCTCGGGGACCGCGTGCTCGTCGACGGCACGCCGTGGCTGGTGACCGACTCCCGGGACGTCGCACGGGGCGCCACCTACGCGGAGGCGGCGGGCCTGGACGGCCAGATCCTGGTGCAGACGTGCTACCCGGACCCGAGCGTGATGCGGATCGTCGCGCTGGCCGCCGCCTGAAGCGCGAGCTCACGGCAGCGCGAGCAGCCGCCGGACGATCGTCTCGACCTTCAGCAGCGTCAGGTCGTCGACGGCACCGAACCGCCGCTCGAGCCGCTGCACCGAGACGGCGCGGATGTCCTCGCACTCGACGTAGCTGGTCGCCGCCAGTCCGGACGATCCCGGCTCGACCTCGACGAGCGTCGCCGAGTCGCGTCGCGTCCGGGTCAGCGGCGCGACGACGACGACCGGCGGGTTCGAGTCGATCCACGGCTGCGCCGAGAGGACGAACACCGGGCGCACGAACGCCTGCTCGTGGCCCACGGGGTCGCCGAGGTCCGCGAGGTGGATCTCGCCGCGCTTCACCAGCCGTCCCGGCCGAGCGCGTCGTCGACGGAGTCGGCGAGGTCGTCGCGCAGGGCGACGTCGTGCATCTCGTCATGCGACGTGGCCGCGTTCTGCCGGCGGACCGCGTCCCAGAACTCCTGCTCCTCGGACGCGTCCAGGGCTCGCTCGAGGGCTCCCGCGAGCGTGGTGCCGTCCCGGTGGGCGCGGCCGGCCAACCTGTCACGCAGGGCGACAGGGACCTTGATGCTGGTACTCGCGGGCATGCTTGCCAGTATACCCTGCGGAATACTCCGCGCGTCAGGCGCCGCGGGCGATGCGCGCCGCGCGCGCCTCCTCGTCGGCCAGCACCTGGTCCATCGGCTCGGCGCCGGCCAGCGGGGCCTCCACCTCCAGCCGGCCCTCGCGGTCCGCCCTGGCGGCCCGCAGCCGGGAGATCAGCACCGCGCCGAACGCGACGAGCGCGGCGGACACCGCGACGGTCAGCCGCACCGCGTGGTTGGCGCCCTCGCCGACGGACACGGCGACCACCGCGGGCGCCACCAGCAGCGCCACGAGGTTCATCACCTTGATCAGCGGGTTGATCGCGGGCCCCGCGGTGTCCTTGAACGGGTCGCCGACCGTGTCGCCGATCACGGCCGCTGCGTGGGCCGGAGAGCCCTTCCCGCCGAAGTGCCCGTCCTCGACGATCTTCTTCGCGTTGTCCCACGTCCCGCCGGAGTTGGCGAGGAACACGGCCATGAGCACGCCGGTGCCGATCGCCCCGGCGAGGAAGCCGGCGAGCGGCCCGATGCCGAGGCCGAAGCCGACGGCGATCGGCGCGGCCGCGGCGAGGAGGCCGGGCGTCGCCAGCTCGCGCAGCGAGTCGCGCGTGCAGATGTCGACCACGCGCCCGTACTCCGGCCGCTCGGTCCCGTCGATGATCCCGGGGTGCTCGCGGAACTGGCGGCGCACCTCGAACACGATGGACCCCGCCGCGCGGGTCACGGCGTCGATCGCCAGGCCCGAGAACAGGAACACGGTCGCGCCGCCGAGGATGACGCCGACGAGCGTGATCGGCGAGATCACCTGGTAGTCGAGCATCGCGGCGACCAGCCCGTCCGGGACCGTGCCGGTGACGGAGGCCAGCGCGGTGCGCACCGCATCGGCGTAGGAGCCGAACAGCGCGGTCGCGGCGAGCACGGCGGTCGCGATGGCGATGCCCTTGGTGATCGCCTTGGTGGTGTTCCCCACGGCGTCGAGGTCGGTGAGGATCTGCGCGCCCTCGGGGGTGACGTCCTTGGACATCTCCGCGATCCCCTGCGCGTTGTCGCTCACCGGGCCGAACGTGTCCATCGCCACGATCACGCCGACGGTGGTCAGCAGCCCGCAGCCCGCGAGCGCGACGAGGAACAGGGCGAGGGGCACGGAGCCGCCGGCGACGAGGAACACGCCGCAGATCGCGGCGGCGATGATGCCCGCGGTGTACACGGCGGACTCGAAGCCGACGCCGACCCCGGACAGCACCACGGTCGCGGCGCCGGTCAGCGTGGTGCGTGCGACGTGGAGCGTCGGCTTGCTCGTCGTCTTGGTGAAGTAGCCGGTGACCCACAGGATCACGCCCGCCAGGACGACGCCGATGAGCACGGCCGCGACGGCGACCAGCTGCGGGTTCCCGGCGTGCGTCTGAAGCCCGGCCGTCCCTTCGTCCAGGTCCGCGAACGACGAAGGCAGGTAGGCGAACGCCGCGGCGGCGGCCAGCAGCAGGCCGGCGAGCGCCGAGACGTAGAACCCGCGGTTGATCGCGGTCAGGCCGGACTCGGCCCCGCGGATCCGCGTGATCGCCACGCCGAGCGCGGCGACGAGGGCGCCGATGCCGGTGACGACGAGCGGGAACACCAGCCCCTGCTCGCCGAAGGCCGCCTTGCCGAGGATCAGCGCGGCGACGAGCGTCACCGCGTACGACTCGAACAGGTCCGCCGCCATGCCGGCGCAGTCGCCCACGTTGTCGCCCACGTTGTCCGCGATGGTCGCGGCGTTGCGCGGGTCGTCCTCGGGGATGCCCTGCTCCACCTTCCCGACCAGGTCCGCGCCGACGTCGGCCGCCTTGGTGAAGATGCCGCCGCCGACTCGCATGAACATCGCCAGCAGGGCGGCGCCGAAGCCGAAGCCCTCGAGCACGGCGGGCGCGTCGCCCTCGAAGAGCAGCACCACGACGGCCGCGCCGAGCAGTCCGAGCCCGACGACGGTCATGCCCACCACACCGCCGGTGCGGAACGCGATGCGGGCGCCCTCGGCCCGGCCGTCCGGACGCGACGCCGCGGCGGCGACGCGGACGTTCGCGCGCGTGGCCAGCCACATGCCGAGGAAGCCGATCGCCGCGGAGAAGCCCGCGCCGAGCAGGAAGAACACGGAACGACCCACCTTGACCCCGGCGTCACCGGGGAGGAGGAACAGCAGGCCGACGACCACGACGGCGAACAGCGACAGCGTCCGCAGCTGCCGGCGCAGGAACGCCGAGGCCCCCTCCTGCACCGCGCGCGCGATGTCCTGCATCCGCACCGTGCCCTCGTCGGCGGCGAGAACCTGCCGGGCGAGGACGGCGGCGAGCGCGAGCGCACCGACGGCGAGGGCCGCGACCACCGCGACGATGACGACGCTCGTGGCGTCGAGCTGAAGCATGGGCCCTCCTGGTCGGCGGTTCGTGACCGCGGAACCCGCAGGCGGCGTCACCGGCGGAAAGCGGCAGTGTAGCGAGGGCGCGTGACCTAAGTCCTACGAAACCGCTGGCGACGCGGCGCCGGCCAACGGTTGGTTGCGGCTTCCGGGCCGGGGCCGCAACCAACCGCTGCCTGGTCGGGCTCGGACCCCAACCGATCCGGCAGGCTGAGCGTCTACGGCTGGTGACGGCGCCGGTCCGAGGAGCGCAGTGAGCAGGCAGACGGCCGAGGACGCCCTGGAGACGCTCGCCCGCGAGCGCGCCGGGGCGCTGTTCGGCTACGCCTACCTGCTCTCCGGGAACCGGGACGCCGCGACCGACCTGGTGCAGGAGGGGCTCGTGCGCACGTTCTCCCGGACACGGCGGGGCTTCGCCCCCGACGACGCCGAGCGCTACGTGCGCCGCGCGATCCTCTCGGCGTACCTCGACGGCGCTCGTCGGGCGGCGCGGTGGGTGCGTGTGCGGCACCTGTTCACCTCGTCGGACGACGAGCCCGCGGCTGCCTCGCCGGAGGACGCGGCGACCGCCGCGGTGGACGTGCGCCTCGCCCTCCTGCGGCTGTCGCCGGCGGAGCGGGCCGTGGCCGTCCTGCGGTACGGCGAGGACCTGCCCGTCGCGGAGGTCGCTTCCCGGATGGGGCTCGCCGAGGGGTCGGTGAAGCGCTACCTGTCCGACGCGCGGCGCAAGCTCGAGCCCTTGCTCGGACCCCTCCCCGAGGCGGACGACGAACCCACGGTCGCGGTCACCCCGCGGAGGACCCGATGAGCGAGAACCCCATCTCCCGCGCGCTCGACGAGGCCGGCGACGAGCCCGATGCCCGTGCGTTCACCGTGCCGGTGGAGCTCGTCCGGCGCTCGGCCGCGAAGCGGCGCGCGCTGCGCTCCGCCGGTGCCGCCGCGGTGGCGCTCGTCGTCGTCGGCGGTGCCGCCGGAGGCGTGAGCGCGGGGCTGAACGCGTGGCGCGGCGACGGGCCCGCCGGGCCGGACGGCGGCGTCGCGGCCGACTGGCCGGGGCAGTTCTCGCGGTGCGGGCAGGCGCTCGACGACGTCCTGCCTGCTCCGCTCAGCTCGGCCCGGCTGATCCTCGACCCGGCGACGGTGGCGCTGCCGGCCGACGGTGACTGGGAGGCAGCGGTGACCGCCGAGGTCGGCGTGGCGGGCGACGACCTGGGCTGGGTGTGGGGCACCGACCTGCTCGTGGTGCGCGACGGCGTCGTCGTCGGCGTGCAGGACGGTCCGTCCGTGCCCGACGTCGGCGGCATCGAGGACTGGCTCGGGGGCGCGGCGATCGACCGGGTGGTCGCCCCGTTCCCCCTGACCGCGGACGTCACGCTCGGCCTCGCATCGTGCGACCAGTACCCGGACGGGGAAGGCTCGCCGACGCTGACGCCCGGCACGTACGACCTCGTCGTCGCGCAGACCGTCTCGTACCTGGGCGACGAGGGACAGGTCGACGTGCGGCTCGGCACGCAGACCACGGTGACCGTCACCGACGCCACCGGGGTGCCGGCCCCCGGCCTCCAGCCGATCGCGTGCGGGGCGACCGCCGACGAGCTCGCACATCTCGCGTCGCCCGAGTGGAACCCGCAGGCGTTCCCCATCGAGGCCGAGGTCACCGGCGAGGCGCTCGTCGGGCAGCCGCTGCCGATGGCGTTCTCGGTCCCGGCGGGCGCGGCGGACTTCCTCTCCGGCGGGCTGGAGATCCTCGACGTGCGCGGGCTGCTGACGCGGGACGGGGTGGTCGGCGGCGATGCGGAGCGGTACGGCGAGAGCGGCCCCACGGCCGCGGTCGGCGTGCCGCAGGACTGCCGCGCGCGCGAGGCCGCGACGTCCGAGCCGGAGGGCGGCTTCCCGCTGGGCGGCGGGGAGTACGACGTGTGGCTCGTGCTCGACCTTCGCCAGCTGAACATGGACGGCCCCGGCTTCCGCGTCGCGGGCGGGCCGTGGCCGGTCACGCTCGTGGACCGTCCGGCGGCCGAGGCAGGGGGCTCCCAGCCATCCGCCGACGAGGACGACGCGCGAGCGCTCGCCTACGCCGCTGCGGAGAGTGCGGTCCTCCGCTGCGAGGAGCCTGTCGACGGGACTGCCGCGGCGATGGGTACGAGCACCGGCCTCGCCCTCCAGTCCCCGGCCCCCGGCGGGACGTGGGGGTGGGTGCCCCCACCGTGGTCGGGCAGCGTCGTCTCCACGGACGGACGCACGCGCGAGGTCAGGGTGCAACGAGGGCCACGGCTCGCCGTGCTCCGCATCCGAGCTACGTCACGGCCACCGACGTGCCCAGCAAGCTCCCGGTCGACGAGCTCCGAGTGATCGGACCGGGCTCACCTGCGGTCATCGGGGGCTTCGAGGTCTGGACCACCTACGGCTGCATCGACGGCGTCGCTACGCTCGCGGGGGCGGAGGAGGGCTTCAAGGGCCCGCACCGCGCCGTGCCGTTCGTCGTCATCGACGCGGGTGCGGGTCCCGTGGTGCTCCTGGGCGAGGAGACGGACGCACCGTTCGCCCCGACGTGAGCCGCGCGATCGCCTCGACCATCGTCGCCTGCGCGAACGCCGGCGGCGGCTCGTGGCCGACGCCGGGCAGCACCAGCGGCCGCGCGCCGGGGATCTCGCGCGCGAGCGCCTCGCCGTGCGGCAGCGGGAACATCGGGTCGTCGGTGCCGTGGAGCACGAGGGTCGGCACGCGGATGCGGCCGAGGCGGGAGCGCCAGCGCTCCCTAGACCCAACGTTTCGGGCCCCTCACCCGTCACCATGGTCGAAGGGGTCGCACAGGCGCGGCCCGACGAGCAGGGAGGGCCGGTGTCCGGCTGGCAGCAGGTGCTCGACTCGCTGCTCCGCGACCGCGGGGCGGCGCTCGTCGGGTACGGCTACCTGCTGACCGGCGACCTGCGCGAGGCCGAGGACCTGCTGCAGGACGCGCTCGTCAAGGTGTTCGCCCGCGGCCGCCCGGCGCGCGAGGTGCGCTCGGCCGAGGCGTACGTGCGGCGCACCATGCTCACCACGCACATCGACGGGTTCCGGCGGCGCAAGCACTGGGAGTCCATCCGGCACCTCGTCGTGGACGACGAGCCCACGACCGCCGGTCCGGACGTCTCCGTCCCCAACCGCATCGTCCTCGCCGACGCGCTCCAGCGACTCGCGCCACGTGAGCGCGCGTGCATCGTCCTGCGCTACTTCGACGACCTGCCGGTCGCCGAGATCGGCGCCACTCTCGGCATCTCCGAGGGCGCGGTCAAGCGGTACCTGTCCGACGCCACCCACGCCCTCGAGGCGCGGCTCGGCCCGCTGTCCGGGTCTCCCGCGGCGTCCGAGACGGTGCCGATCACCCACCTGCCGAGGAGGAAGCGATGAGCAACGACCTCGAGCGCGCGCTCGCCGACCTCGCGGACGCCGCGGAGCGGTCCGCCCGGCGCGGTCTCCTCGCCGAGGCGGCGCTGCCGTTCACGCTGCACCGCGTGATCGGCGCGGTGCGCCGCCGCCGGGCCGCGCGGGCCGTCGGCAGCGGCGCCCTCGCCCTCGTCGTGCTGGCCGGCGCCGCCGGTGCGCTGAACGCCGGGCTTGACCCGGAGCGCCCGCGGCCGCCCGCCGCCGTGCCCACGCCCGTCGCGGAGCGCACCGCGTTCTGTGGCGTGCCCGACGAGGACCTCGCCCGGACCGCCGCGCTCGACGACACCCTCGAGCTGCGGAACCGCACCACCGCGGTCGTCACGACGACCGACCCGTTCCGGTTCGTCGTGCAGGGTGTGAACCGGGGCAGCCGTCCGATCGTCGTCGGGCAGGACCCGGACGGCGCCGACACCGTGCTGCTGACCCGCGACGGGACCGTGGTCGGGGCCGGGTCCATCGCCTCGCCCGTCCGGGAACGCTCGCTGACGATCGGCTCGGGCGAGGCACTGACCTGGGACGGGCCGGCGGTCGTCCACGACTGTGCGGCGCTCGACGGCGTCACCCGCGCCCCTGCGGGGGACTACGAGATGTGGCTGCTCTCGGACCTCGACATCGACGGGACCGACGTGCGCGCCGTCGGCGGGCCCTGGCCGATCACGCTGACCGACGTGCCGTCGACCCCGGTGCCGACGCTCCGGCCGAGCCCTGCGGTCTGCGAGCGGTCCGACGAGGCGCTCGTCGAGCTGGCCGACCCGACCCGGTACCCCGTGCCGCTCGGCTTCTCCGCGCCGACGCCGGGCGCCTCCGCGGTCGACGTGCCGCCGGGCCTGACGGCGATCCTCGGCGCGACGGGCGCCGAGACCCCGACGATCCTGTCGGTGAGCGCGGACATCGTGCTGGTGCGCGACCACACGATCGTCGGCGGCACGTCGCTGGAGCCGGACGCGTCGGGCGGGTACGGGACGTACGCGGCGACCACCCCGCTGCGGACCTGCCCGCCCGGCGGCGACGCGCGGTCGCTCACCGCCGGACAGCTCGTCGACCCCGGGGAGTACGGCGCGTGGGTCGTCGCGTCGGTGTTCCTCGCGGGCTCGACCGAGGAGACGCTCGTGATCGCCGGGCCGTGGACGCTCACGCTGACAAAGCCCGGCGCGGACCCCGTCGCCGACCTGTTCCGCTGCGGCGCGCCGTTGACGTTCACCGCCGACTCCCTGCCCGACGCCGGCGGGTTGACGCTGACCGCGGACCTGCCCGCCGACGGGTGGCGGACGTTCGGCATGGGTCCCCGGTGGAGCGCCACGCTCGGCACCGACGCGGGCCGGACGATCCTCGCCAACGTCTCCACGCCGCTGCACGTCGCGTTCACGGACGACGACGGCGTGGTGGTGGGCCGGACCTTCTCCGGCGACGTGGCGGTGGACCTGTACCCGGCGGGACCGGACGCCTCGACCGCGCTGCCCGGCACCAGCGAGGCCACCGGGTGCGCCGCTTCGCTCGCCCCCGGCACCTACTGGGCGTGGCCGTTCGCGGAGGCCGTGCTCAAGGAGGTCCAGGAGGCGAACGGCGAGGCGTACGCGCCGCCGGCCGGGCTCGTGGTCGTCGTCGGAGCGCCGACGAGGGTGACGCTCACGGACTGATCGCTATCCGCCCATGTCGGTGGGCATTCGTACACTTGTCCGCATGACGGTTGCGGCGGTGCGGAACCAGTTCCGGGGGCTCCCCGTGACCGGCGGCACCTCGCTGCCCGACTTCCGCGTGGGCCTGACCGCCGGGGACGTGGCAGGCCTGGCCGGCAGGCTCCAGGACGTGGACCACTCGCTCGCGCCGGACGTCGACCTCCTGGCGCGGGCCGTCGGCTGGGAGCAGGTCGTCGCGATGGCCCAGGCCGCCCAGGCGGCCATCCTCGCCGAGCTGTCGGCGCGGACGGGCGTCGGTGCGGCCCGGGTGGTCGACGAGCTCCAGGCGGCCCGGTCGTGCACGCAGTTCCAGGCGCAGCGCACCGTGCTGAGGGCGCTGGACCTGGCCGCGCATCCGGGGGTGGCCGGCGCGATGAGGTCCGGGGACCTGGACCTGCGCAAGGCCGACGCGGTGCTGGACAACCTGCCGCGCGGTGGGGACCCGCGGCGCTGGGGCGCTGTGGTGGACGTGCTGCTCGACGAGGCGACATGGATCTCGGCGCCGGCGCTCAAGCGCCGCACCGCGGCGCTGGTGATCGCCGCCGAGCCCGCCGAGGCGTCGGCGCGCTGCGCCCGCGCCCGCGCCGACCGGAGCGTCAGCCTCCAGCACCTCGGCGACTCGATGGCGCTGCTGACCGCCTACCTGCCCGCGCCTGACGCGGTCGCCGCCTTCACGGTGGTCGACGCCGCAGCGGGGACCCGTCGCGAGGCCGGCGACGCGCGGAACATCGACCAGCGTCGGGCGGACGCCTTCTCCGGGATCTTCGCGGGCATCCTCGAGACGGGCGTCCTGCCGGGGCTCGGCGTCGGTGCCTCGCCGGCCGCGGCAGGCGCAGTCGGCGCGAGCGACACCGCAGGAGCGGTCGCCGGCGCGGCCACGGCCGGCGGTGAGCCGCTGCCGCGCAAGCAGCGCCGCCGGCCCGAGATCCAGGTGACCGTCGCTGCCACCACGCTGCTGGGCCTCGACGAGCTGCCCGGCGAGCTCGCCGGGTATGGCCCGATCCCCGCCGACATGGCGCGCGCCATCGCGCAGGACGGCACCTGGCGCCGGATCCTCACCGACCCGTCCACCGGTGTGCTCGTCGAGCGGGGCGACGCCACCTACCGGCCGGGGGCCGACCTGACCGGCACGGTCATCGCGCGCGACGTCACCTGCGTCTACATGGGCTGCGGTCAGCCGGGGTGGCGTTGCGAGCTCGACCACCGCGAGCCGTTCGACCCTGCGCGGGCGGCGGCGGATCAGACCACCGCGGACAATCTCGACGCCCGGTGCAAGCACCACCACGACCTGAAGGGCACCGGCGGCTGGACCGCTCGGCGGCTCCCGTCCGGTGCCAGCGAGTGGACGGACCCGTTCGGGGTCACCTTCACGCGGCTCGCGATACCGATCGCCATCACCCAGGCGGTCTGGGACCGACTGCGCGGCCCCTGCCACCTCCCCGGCACCGGCGATCTCCCCGGCGGCGGCGATCTCCGCCCGCGTGGCGGTTACCCGGACGAGCCGCCGTACTGACGGGACGTCGTCCGTGTCGCGTTCCGGTCGTCCTTCGCGGGCCTCGGAGACGCGGCACTCGTCGCGCCTGCCAGAAGCCGGCGCAGCCCGAGTACCGCGGCAGCCGGCCCGGCTCAAGTGCTACGGCAGCCGGC
>Ga0255334_1000303_pt1 | contig 44962 bp, 33 predicted proteins | sample EtOH5_35cm_T3_12_FD_202080 | JGI IMG/M metagenome (GOLD analysis project Ga0255334, IMG submission 202080) | Sandy soil microbial communities from University of British Columbia, Vancouver, Canada - EtOH5_35cm_T3_129 | ecosystem: Engineered > Artificial ecosystem > Sand microcosm > Unclassified ...
GACAAGTTCAAAGTCTCCGGCCGTGGTGAGCTGCACCTCTCGGTACTGATCGAAACCATGCGTCGCGAAGGCTTCGAAATGGGTGTTGGTCGTCCGGAAGTGATCATCCGTATGGTTGACGGCGTGAAGCACGAACCGTACGAAAACGTGACCATCGACCTGCCGGAAGAATCGCAAGGTTCGATCATGGAACAGATCGGTATCCGTAAGGGCGACCTGACCAACATGGTTCCGGATGGCAAGGGCCGTGTGCGCCTTGAGTACAACATCCCGGCCCGTGGCCTGATCGGTTTCCGTAACGAGTTCCTGACCCTGACCTCCGGTGCAGGCATCCTGACCTCGATCTTCGACCGTTACGACGTGATGAAGTCCGGCGACATGTCCGGCCGTCAGAACGGCGTGCTGGTTTCGGTTGCTACCGGTAAGGCTCTGACTTACTCGCTGGAAACCCTGCAAGCTCGCGGCAAACTGTTCCTGGGTCACGGTGAAGACGTGTACGAAGGTCAAATCGTCGGCATCAACAGCCGCGACAACGACCTGGGCGTCAACCCAACCAAAGGCAAGAAGCTCGACAACATGCGTGCTTCGGGTAAAGACGAAACCATCGCTCTGGTTCCGCCTATCCGTTTCACCCTGGAACAAGCGCTTGAGTTCGTGCAAGAAGACGAACTGTGCGAAGTGACTCCTAAGTCCATCCGTCTTCGCAAGAAGATCCTGGGCGAAAGCGAGCGTACCCGCGCTGCCAAGAAGTCCGGTAACTGAGTCATTTAGTTAGCTGACAAAAAAACGCCCCCGACCGCAAGGTCGGGGGCGTTTTTGTTTGTCTGGGGTTTGTGTGGTGTTTGTGCCTGCCCCTTCGCGAGCAAGCCCGCTCCCACATTTGATCTCCAGCGAATGCAGAATTAGTGCACGACTCGGATCAAATGTGGGAGCGGGCTTGCTCGCGAAGACGGACGTCCAGTCGCGTCAGAACCTGACGAAGATCAGAACTTCTCAAGCGTGCGACGAGAGCTGCTGGTCTCGCGCGCCACTTCCTTCGGCTTGTAAGCGCAGTACCCCGGCCGTGGCCCGATTTTCGGGTGATTGCGGCAGGTATCCGGGCGCTTTTCATAAATAGTGCACAGACGGCTCTTACGATCCAGGTACAGGCAATCGTTGTTGCTCATGCGTTGGAGGGTGAAGATCTCGGTTTTCTGGCTGTAGCGCTCGACGATCCCTTCCTTCTGCAGCCGCTTGGCGATGTTCTTCGCCGGTTCGCCGCGCTCGAACTCGTCGACGATGCCGATGCGGATCAGATCCTTGATCTTGACCTCGACCGGCAGGGTGCAGCAGCTGGATACACACGAGCCGCACATCGGCGCAGAATATTTGGCCCAGGTATCGAGACGATCGATCTCTGCGGCGGCGATCAGGTTGGGCTTCATCATCGGTTGTTACCAGCGTGTGTATCAGGGCGCGCGATCATACCGGGACTGGTGGATTTTTGAACAACCTTTCGCCAGATTTTTTCTTTGCCGTCCAATAAACATCGTTAAACCGGCACGGCCCCTGCATTGATTCGGGCACACGACAATGTAATGCCGGCCTATCTCGCACTATCAGGAAAAACTGCCGAACCAGAGCCAACGCCGTCTGTCTGACCGTCTAGGCTCAACTACTTCACGCTCGCTCGAGGTCCTATCGATGACTCAAGAACCACTTGTTCGCGAAGCAGAGGTGGCCGCATTTCGCGACGCCGTCTTGACCAAGCTCACCTATGCGGTGGGTAAAGACCCGGATCACGCCTTTGACCACGACTGGTTCGAAGCCATTGCGCTGGCCGCGCGCGATCACATGGTCGAGCACTGGATGGATCACACCCGGCAGATCTACCGCAAAGGTCAGAAGCGGGTTTATTACCTCTCCCTGGAATTTCTCATCGGCCGGCTGCTCTACGACAGCCTGAGCAACCTCGGCCTGCTCGACGTTGCCCGCGAAGCGATGACCGAGCTTGGCGTCGACATTGAGCGCATTCGCCTGCTGGAGCCCGATGCGGCCCTGGGTAACGGCGGCCTCGGTCGTCTGGCGGCGTGCTTCATGGAAAGCATGTCGACGCTCGGCATCGCCGGCCACGGCTACGGCATTCGCTATGAGCACGGCTTGTTCCGTCAGGCGATTGTCGATGGCTGGCAGCAGGAGCAGACCGAGCACTGGTTGGATTTCGGTAACCCATGGGAGTTCGAACGGCCAGAAGTCGTTTACCCGATCGGCTTCGGCGGCAGTGTCGAAACCGTTACCGACGAAAACGGCAAGTCCAGGCAAGTCTGGTCCCCGGCGGAAACCGTGCGCGCCATTGCGTATGACACCCCGGTGGTCGGCTGGCGCGGCGCGAGTGTCAACACGCTGCGCTTGTGGCGTGCCCGTGCAGTGGAAGATTTGCACCTTGAGCGTTTCAACGCCGGCGACCACTTGGGCGCGGTCGCGGAAGTGGCCCGGGCGGAAAGCATTTCCCGTGTGCTCTACCCGGCGGACAGTACCGAAGCCGGCCAGGAACTGCGCCTGCGCCAGGAATACTTCTTTGTCGCGGCGTCTCTCCAGGATTTGCTGCGCCGCCACCGCAACATGCACACCTCGGTACTGACCCTGGGCGATCACGCGGCGATCCAGCTCAACGACACTCACCCGTCCATTGCCGTGGCCGAGCTGATGCGTCAACTGGTCGATGTCTACGACGTGGCGTGGGACGCCGCGTGGCAAGTCACCGTCGACACGCTCTCGTACACCAACCACACGCTGTTGCCGGAAGCGCTGGAAACCTGGCCGGTCGGTTTGATGGAGCGGATGCTGCCGCGGCACATGCAGATCATTTACCTGATCAACGCCCAGCACATCGACTCGCTGCGGGCCAAAGGCGTTCACGATTTCGACGTACTGCGTGCGGTATCGCTGATCGAAGAGGACAACGGACGCCGTGTGCGCATGGGCAACCTCGCGTTTCTCGGCTCCCACAGCGTCAACGGCGTGTCCGGGCTGCATACGCAGCTGATGCGCAAAACCGTGTTCTCGGAACTGCACAAGATCTACCCGGAGCGAATCAACAACAAGACCAACGGCATTACCTTCCGCCGCTGGTTGTATCAGGCCAACTCGGAGTTGACCTCGATGCTGGTCGACGCCCTTGGCCCTGATCTGCTGGATAACCCGGAACAGCGTTTGCTTGATCTGGAACCGTTCGCTGAAAAAGCCGCGTTCCGCAAGGCCTTCGCCGAGCAGCGCCTGCACAGCAAGAAAGCCCTGGCGTACATCATTCATGAACGGCTTGGGGTCGCGGTCAACCCGGCGGCGATGTTCGACGTTCAGGTCAAACGGATCCACGAATACAAACGTCAGTTGCTCAACCTGCTGCACACCGTCGCGCTGTATCAGGCGATCCGTGCCGAGCCGGAAATCGACTGGGTACCGCGGGTGAAAATCTTCGCCGGCAAGGCCGCCGCCAGTTATCACCAGGCCAAGCTGATCATCAAGCTCACCAACGACATTGCCCGGGTAGTGAACAACGACCCGACTGTGCGTGGTTTGCTCAAAGTGGTGTTCTTGCCCAACTACAACGTCAGCCTGGCGGAGAGCATCATTCCGGCGGCGGACTTGTCGGAGCAGATTTCCACCGCAGGTTTTGAAGCCTCGGGCACCAGTAACATGAAATTCGGCCTCAACGGCGCGCTGACCATCGGCACCCTGGACGGCGCCAACGTGGAAATGTGCGAACGCATTGGCGCCGAGCACATGTTCATCTTCGGCCTCAGTGCGCAGCAGGTTGAAGCGCGCAAACAGAATCATGAGTTCAATGCGACGCCGGACATTGCCGCGTCTCACCGGCTCAATGACGTGCTGCAAGCGATTCGCGGCGGGGTGTTCTCGCCGGATGACCCGTCCCGCTATACCGGCTTGATCGATTCGCTGATCGACTACGACCGCTTCCTGGTCTGCGCCGACTTCGATTCCTACTGGGATGCGCAGATGCGCGTGGAAGCCCATTGGCACGATTCGAACGAGTGGTGGCGTTCGGCGGTGTTGAACACGTCCCGGATGGGCTGGTTCTCCTCCGACCGGACCATTCGCGAGTACGCCACGGATATCTGGAAAGCATTGGAGTAACTTTTAGCAATAATTGCGAGCAAGGTCCGACGGTTGTTGGGCCTGGCCGATATACTAAGCATCAACTTGATCCTGGTGGGAGCGGGCTTGCTCGCGAAAGCGGACTGACATTCGACATCAATGTTGAATGTGATGGCCTCTTCGTGAGCAAGCCCGCTCCCAATTTGTGGTGCAGATTCAATCTGCGCTCACACTGGATTCCGGGTGTCTGGTCACTAGACTGGATCAGATGTTGTATCACCCGGATTCGCCCCGCAGCGGGGCTGCTTAGGGATATCGACCATGCAATGGATGTTCATGCTGATTGGGCTGGTGCTGGGCTGGATACTCGACGAGTCGTTCAGCGACGCGCTGTTGGGCGCGTTGCTCGGGCTGGGGATCGGCCAGGCCATTCGCATCGGCCGTTTGGGCTCACAGGCCGCCGAACAACGCGTTCTGCTGGAGCAGGCGCAAGTGGCGATGAATGCCGTCCAGCAACGCCTGGCCTTGCTGGAGGTGTCTGGCGTCAAGGCACCTGAAGCCAGCGAACCGGTTGCCGAGGAGCCGGTTGCCAGTGACCCCGCCCCCTCTCCTGTGTTCATTCTCGAAGATATTTCTGTCTCGACCCCGGAGATGGTCTGGGAGCTTGCGCCCCAACTCGAACCGATCACCGCAACGGCGACGCAAGCCAGCCGTCCCTTGCCCGACGATGTCTGGAAAGCCGAGCCCGTCGCCCGCGAGCCGCAGCAACCTGCCGTTCCGCGCGGCCCGAACTTCATCGAAAGGGCCATCAGCGGTGCGCGTAACTGGCTGTTCGGGGGCAACACGGTGCTGCGGGTCGGCGTGGTGCTGTTGTTCCTCGGCCTAGCGTTTTTGCTGCGTTATGCCACCGAAGGCATGGTGGTGCCGATCGAACTGCGTTACGCCGGGGTCGCGGCGGCTGCGTTGGGTTTGCTGGGGCTCGGTTGGTGGCTGCGCCATCGCAACAACCACTATGCGCTGATGCTGCAAGGCACCGGGATTGCTGTGCTGTACCTGACGGTGTTCGCAGCGATGCGTTTGCATCCACTGCTCGATCCGACGGCAGCGCTCGGCCTGCTGGTGGCGGTGACGGTGTTCTCCGCCATTCTGGCAATCACCCAGGATTCCCTTGGCCTGGCGTGCGCTGCCGCGCTGGGCGGTTTCGCTGCACCGATCCTGACGTCTACCGGCGCCGGCAACCACGTCGCGCTATTCAGCTACTTTGCCTTGCTCAACGCCGGCATTCTCGCCATCGCCTGGTTCAAGGCCTGGCGGCTGCTCAACCTGATCGGCTTCGTCGGCACCTTCGGCATCGGTTTCGCCTGGGGCCTGCGCTCCTATACGCCGGAATTGCTGTGGAGCACCGAACCGTTCCTGATTCTGTTCTTCCTGATGTATCTGGCTATCGGCCTGCTGTTCACGAGGCGTAAGTTGCTGGAAATGAGCGATGCGCCCGAGGACGACAGCCGCGAGGCGCTGCTGCGCTGGTCGGCGCGTAAAGGCGATTACGTCGACGGCACGATGCTGTTCGGCCCGCCGTTGGTGGGTTTCGGTTTGCAGTTCGCGCTGGTGCAGCACCTGGAATTTGCCGCCGCCTTCAGCGCCCTCGCACTGGGCATGGTCTACATGGGGCTCGCGCGTCTGCTGATGGGCGGACGCGCGCTGCTGCTGGCGGAAACCTGTCTGGCGCTGGGCGTGATCTTCGCCAGCCTGGCGATTCCATTGGGCCTCGATGCGCGCTGGACCTCCGCCGCCTGGGCCGTGGAAGGCGCGGGGATTTTCTGGCTCGGCCTGCGTCAGCAACGACCACTGGCCCGCGCCTTTGCCTTGCTGCTGCAACTGGGGTCGGCGCTGGCGTTTCTCAGCGAGCTGCGGATCGGCGAAGCCAGCCTGCTCGATGGCGCACCGCTGGGTGCGTTGATGCTCGGCATGGCGTTGCTGTTCAGCTTCTACCAATTGCGCAACGCCTTGCCCGAGCAGACGTCGGCGTGGGAGCGCAAAGGCTTGCCGGTGTTGGCGTGCCTCGGTCTGACCTTTCTCTATCTGCTGGCGCCGCTGTTCTTTTTCACCCACGGCACCGCAATCAGTTGGGCGTTGGCCGGTCTGGCGACATTGTTTGTCGGCCTGCGTCTGCAATCGCGCACGTTCCTGTTTACCGCGTTCGCTGTGCAGTTGTTGGGAGGAGCGTTGTTCCTGCTGCGGCTGCAAGGCGCGAACGGTGAGTCCGGCGCGGTGTTCAGTGCTGGTTGGAACGGCTTGCTCAGCGCGTCCCTGATCGGTCTGGCGTTGATCGCCGGTATGTTGCTGGCAGCGCGCGATGACATGGTGCGTAGCGACGTTCGATTGTTGCGCGGTTTGTCGGTGGTGTTGCTGGCCGGTCTGGTGCTGATCAATCTGGCGGTGCTGTTCGTGCTGCCGTGGCAAACCGCGAGCGCGGTGTGGGCGGCCAGTGGTTTGTTCATCATCTGGCTGAGCCTGTACTTGAAGCAGCGCGTGAGTTTTGTCTTCGGTCTGCTGCTCCAGGTGATCGGCGGGGCGGCGTTCCTGTTCGCCGGGCCGGATCTGCTGGGGCCCCTGGCCAGCGAAGGATTGAAACCATTGGCGCACAGCGGTTTCTGGACGCCGTTGGTGTTGGGATTGGCCGCGTTGGTCGGGGCCTGGCGCTTGCAGCTCGGCAACCATGCTTCGGCGTTTGATGGGCTGAGCTTGCAGCGCTTGTCCGAAGTGCTGCTGGTGTGGGGCGCCGGTTGGTGGGCGCTGGCGTGGATCAGTGAAGTGCTGCGGTTTGCACCAGTGAATCTTCAAGCGACCTTGCTGCTGACAGTTGCAGCGGTGAGCGTGGCGTTGTGGGCGGTATTGGCGTTGCGCCTGACGTGGCCGTCGCTGGGCTTGCTCTGCACCTTGCTGATACCGGCGGCGGGTGTGGTGTTGCTCGCAGCCTGGCACTCGCGTTATCACCCGGCGGCGGATTTCGGTTGGCTGGCCTGGACGGCGGTGTTCGTCGTGCATTTCATCTCACTGCGGCGTCTGGCGCCGATGCTGCCGGCGCGGGCCCTGAGCACTGCTCATGTGCTCGGTTGCTGGCTGTTGATCGGGGTGCTGGCGCTGGAGCTGCGTTACGGCCTGATGTTGCTGTCCGAGCAGTACAACGCCTGGCGCTGGTTGGGTTGGGCAATGCTGCCGAGCCTTTACCTGGTGCTGATGGCTGCGCCACGCCACTGGCCTTGGCCGGTATCGGCTTACTCGCGCGAATATCGACTGTACGCCGCGGCGCCACTGGCGGTGCTGATGCTCGGCTGGTTCTGGCTGGCGAACATCGTCAGCGACGGCACTGCCGAACCGTTGCCTTACGTGCCGCTGATCAATCCGCTGGAATTGGGCCTGCTGTTTGCGCTGTTCGGGGTTTATGCCTGGGCTCGTAGCGCGGTGACGCAACTGGCGATCCGCAAGGACACCTTCGATCACGCCACGCAACTGATCGCCGGCGTTTCGCTGTTCGCGTTCTTTACCGCGCTGGTGAACCGCACGGCTCACCATTGGGGCGGTGTACCGTTCGAGCTGGATTTGCTGCTCGCGTCGATGCAGGTGCAGGCCGGTCTGTCGATCGTCTGGACCTTGATGGCCCTGAGTCTGATGATCGGCGGCCATCTGCGGCATCGTCGCGAAGTCTGGCTGATTGGCGCGGCGTTGATCGGCATCGTGGTAGCCAAATTGTTCTTTGTCGAATTGAGTAACCGTGGCGGGCTGGCGCGGATCGTCTCGTTTATCGGCGTGGGTGTGTTGCTGTTGGTGGTGGGTTATTTCGCCCCGTTGCCACCCAAACGTGCCGACGCTGCGCCGGATTCAGAAAAACCGGCCCCGCAAACCGAAGGAGTGTCATCTTGAGTTCGAAGCTGAACCTGGTCTGGTTGGGCGCTATTGCCATGGGTGTGGCGCTGTCGGCCGGCGCGCAGGAAAAACCGTCGGATTTCGCCACGCAAGTGCCGTTGACCGTGAATGGCGAGGGGCCGTGGTATCGCCTCGAATTGCCCTTTGCCGTGCAATTGAATGCGCGGCAGACCGATCTGAGCGACGTGCGCGTATTCAACGCAGCGGGTGAGGCTCAGGCCTATGCCTTGGCGCGAGAAGCAGCGCCAACCCGCGAAAACCGTACCCTGACCGACGTGAAGTGGTTCCCGCTGTACAACTCTGCGGACGACACCGAGCGAGCACCGAGTGTGCGGGTGCAATCGAACGCCAATGGCACGCTGGTCGAAGTGCAGCCGTCGAGTCAGCTGGAGGTGGGCGAAGAAGTGCTGCGTGGCTGGTTGCTCGACGCCAGCGGCATCAAGGCACCGCTGCAGCAGTTGATCCTCGACTGGACCAGCGAGCGCGATGGCTTCCAGCGTTTCAGTATCGAAGCCAGCGACGACTTGCAGCATTGGCAGTCGTGGGGTGACGGGCAGGTAGCACGACTGACTTTTGCCGACGAGCGGGTCGAGCAACATGAAGTCGGCTTGCCGGGGCAAACGGCGCGCTATCTGCGTTTGTTGTGGAGCACGCCGCAGTCGGCGCCGACGCTGACATCGGTGCAACTGGAAAGCGCCAGCACCCGCAGCCTGCCGCTGCCGTTGGTCTGGTCGCAACCGTTGGCCGGCAGCAGCGTGAAGGCCGGGGAATACACCTGGCAATTGCCCATGGGACTGAATGTCGAGCGCTTGCAGGTCGAGCTGAGTCAGCCGAACAGCCTGGCGCCGGCGACCTTGTCCGGTCGTCGGGACAGCAGCCTGCCGTGGCAGCCGCTGAGCAGCGGCTTGCTCTATCGCCTGACGCAAAGTGGGCAGGATGTGGTGCAGAACGAATTGCAGTTGCCAGGGCAAACGGTGCAGCAGTTGAAGTTGACGGTGGACGAGCGGGGCGGTGGGCTGGGTGCCGAAGCGCCGACTGTGAAGTTTGCCGTGCGCTCGACGCAACTGGTGTTCCTGGCGCGCGGTGCCGGGCCTTATACGCTGGTGTTGGGCAGTGCGACGGCGAAGGCGGCGAACCTGCCGTTGTCGACATTGATTCCGGATTACAGCGCGGCGAAGTGGGCGGCATTGGGCAAGGCGACGGTGGACAGCGGGGTGGTCGCGACACCGACATCGACAGTCACGTCGACTTCGCAGGTCGGGACCAACTGGAAGAAGTTCGGGTTGTGGGCGGTGTTGTTGCTGAGTGTTCTGTTTCTGGCGGCGATGGCATTCAGTCTGCTGCGCAAACCTCCGGCCAACTCCTGAGGATGGCTGGCGCTGCGCGCCAAATCGCGAGCAAGCCCGCTCCCACAGGTTTCGCGTCGTTCGCAATTTCCACATACGACACAAAACCTTGTGGGAGCGGGCTTGCCCGCGAAGGCTGACTTTCAGGCTGAGAAGATATCAAAACTGCCGCCCGTCGCCGGCCGACATCCGGCCGGTTTCGAACTACGCTAAACCCGGCACATGAACTCTATTGGGTGTTCCACGTCTGATAGGAGGAAATGCGCCCCGACTCGCGTTAAACTGCGCGGGTTTTTAGCCCCCCCCATTCCACCGGAGCCTTCCATGTCCCGCGTTACCCTGAGTCGCTATTTGATTGAGCAGACCCGCAGCAACAACACTCCTGCCGATCTGCGCTTCCTGATCGAAGTGGTGGCGCGTGCCTGCAAGGAAATCAGCCACGCCGTGTCCAAAGGCGCCCTGGGTGGTGTTCTGGGCAGCATGGGCACCGAAAACGTCCAAGGTGAAGTGCAGAAGAAGCTTGATGTCATGTCCAACGACATCCTGCTCGAAGCCAACGAATGGGGCGGTCACCTGGCCGGCATGGCGTCCGAAGAAATGGACAATGCCTACCAGATCCCGGGCAAATACCCGAAAGGCGCGTACCTGCTGGTATTCGACCCACTGGACGGTTCGTCGAACATCGACATCAACGCGCCGGTCGGTACGATCTTTTCGGTGCTGCGTTGCCCGAACGAATACCTGACCCAGAACGAGCCGTTGAACGAAAAGGCCTTCCTGCAGCCAGGCACTCAGCAGGTTGCCGCCGGGTATGCGATTTACGGTCCACAGACCATGTTGGTGCTGACCCTGGGCAATGGCGTGAAAGGCTTTACCCTGGACCGTGAAATGGGCAGCTTCGTGCTGACCCATGAAGACATCACGATCCCGGAGTCCACGCAGGAATTCGCGATCAACGCGTCCAACAAGCGTCACTGGGAAGCGCCGGTGCAACGTTACGTCGACGAATTGCTGGCTGGCGACGAAGGCCCGCTGAAAAAGAACTACAACATGCGTTGGGTCGCCGCGATGGTTGCCGACGTGCACCGCATCCTGACCCGTGGCGGTCTGTTCATGTACCCACGCGACAGCCGCGAGCCGTCGAAGCCGGGCAAACTGCGCTTGATGTACGAAGCCAACCCGATGTCGTTCCTGGTTGAGCAGGCCGGCGGTGCTTCCACCGATGGTCACCAGCGCATCCTCGACATTCAGCCGGAAGGCTTGCACCAGCGCGTAGCGGTGTTCCTCGGTTCGAAAGAAGAAGTCGCACGCGTCACGGCTTATCACAAGGAATAAACCATGACCGCGCCCTGGCAGCCGTTGCTCGAATGGTGGTTCGGAAACGCCGAATCACCCAACGAAACAGCGGCTGAGAAGGGCAAGTTATGGTTCGGCAAGCGCGACAGCCAGGACCTCGAAGCGCGGACGCGCTTCGGGGACTGGGTCGAGCAGGCACTGGCCGGCGGATTGACTGACTGGGCGCAACGCCCCGACGGTTGGCTGGCCCTGGTGCTGCTGCTCGATCAACTCCCGCGAATGATCTATCGCGACACTCCCAAATCCTTTTCAGGCGATCTCAGGGCTCAGGCACTGGTGGCGCAAGGCATTGCTGCGGATTTCGATCGGCAGTTGCGGCCGATTCAGCGGGTGTTTATCTACCTGGTGTTTGAGCACTGCGAGAATCTGTCGGTGCAGAACGAAGCGGTTTCGCGGTTTGTCGATCTGGTGGCGCAGCAGCCTGAGGCTGATCGGGCAGTGTTTGCCGATAACCTGGATTACGCCGAACGGCATCAGAAAGTGATTGCACGGTTTGGACGATTTCCGCATCGCAATGCGGTGTTGGGAAGGGAGTCTACGGCTGAGGAGTTGGCGTTTCTTTCAGGGCCTGGGTCAAGGTTCTAAATCTTCATCGCGGCTGATGCCGCCTTCGCGAGCAAGCCCGCTCCCACAGGGATTTTGTGATCGACGCAAATCCAATGTGGGAGCGGGCTTGCTCGCGAAGGGGCCCGTAAGAAAGGCTTAAATCCTGAAACTGCCCACCAACTGCTTCAACCTCGCGGCCTGCTGTTCAAGGTCAGAACAGGCACGCAACGTCGCCTGCAAGTTCTCCACACCTTCCTGATTCAGTGTGTTGATCTCAGTGATGTCGACGTTGATCGATTCCACCACCGCGGTCTGCTCTTCGGTCGCCGTCGCCACGGACTGGTTCATCCCGTCGATCTCGCCAATCCGCTGGGTCACGCTGCCCAGACGCTCGCCAGCCTGGTTGGCGATGCCGACGCTGCTTTCGCTCTGGCGCTGGCTGTCGGTCATGGTGCTCACCGCTTCGCGAGCGCCGACTTGCAGTTCCTCGATCATCTTCTGCACTTGCTGCGCCGAATCCTGCGTGCGATGCGCCAGGTTGCGCACTTCATCGGCAACCACGGCAAAACCGCGTCCGGCTTCACCGGCCCGGGCTGCTTCGATGGCGGCGTTCAACGCCAGCAGGTTGGTCTGCTGCGAGATGCTGGTGATCACTTCCAGAATCTGCCCGATGTTTACCGTGTTGCTGTTGAGCGTCTCGATGTTGCCGCACGAATCACTGATCTTCGCCGAGAGCTGCTGCATCGCCGCGATGGTTTTATCCACCACCTGCTGACCGTCTTCGGCCAAGGCACGCGCGTCGCTCGAGTGCTGCGAGGCGAGGGCGGCGTTCTGGGCGATTTCCTGGGCGGCGGCGCCCAGTTCGTTGATCGCCGCGGCCACGCTGCTGGTGCGCGAGGCTTGTTGATCGGAGTTGAACATCGACGAGTTGGACGCGGCGACGACGCGCAGTGCGACTTCGTTGACCTGGCCGGTGGCCGAGGACACTTCGCGGATCGAGGTGTGAATACGCTCTACAAAACGGTTGAACGAGGTGCCCAGCGCACCGAATTCGTCATGGCCGTGAATAGTCAGGCGTTTGGTCAGGTCACCTTCGCCTTCGGCGATGTCATGCATGGCGCGGCCCATGGTCAGCAGCGGCTGCATCAGGAAGCTGATCAGCATGCCCAGCAACGCGATGATGATCACCACGGCGATGACCATGGCAATGATCGCCGAGGTGCGGAATTCGCTGAGCATCGAGAACGCTGTGTCTTGATCCAGCACCAGCGCTACATACCAATTCGCCGACGGCACGCCGTTGACGTGGGTGAAGGAGATGAACTGGCGCTTGCCGTCGATCTCGACTTCTTTCATGCCCGGGCTGACTTGCGGGGCACCGTTCGGGTAGGCCTCGGCCAGATTCTTGAGGACCAGTTTGCTGTCCGGGTGAATCAGGATCTTGCCGTCGGCGCTGACGATGAACGCATGGCCGTGACCGCCGAAATTCAGCGAGTTGATGATCGCGCTGACACTGGACAGGTCAATGTCGGCACCAGCGACACCGATCATCTGGCCCTGGCGCTGCACCGGCGTGGCGACGGTGATCACCAGTTTGCCGGAGGATGCAGCGATGTACGGTTCGGTGACGATGGTCTGTTGCGCGCTGTTGGCTGCCTTGTACCAGCCGCGTGCGCGAGGGTCGTAATCGGCGGCGCGATTGCCGGCCGGGACCGAAAACATCACGCCGTCGGTGCCGCCAAAATAGCTCAGCTGGAAGTTGCTGGTGTAGGCGGGCAGGTCGATGGCGCGCTTGAGGTTGGCCTGTGCACTGCCATCCACCACGATTTGCTGGGACAGCGACTGCAGCAACTGAATGCGGCTTTCCAGCCAGGTCTGGATGTTGCTGGTGGTCAGGCTGCCGAGTTCCTGCATTGACGATTCGGTATTGCTGCGCAGGGTTTGCCGCTGGCGGTAGTCGTTGAACAGGATAAAACAGGCGAATGCAACGGCCACCACGAGGGCAGCAGCCAACAGGATTTTGTGGCTGAACTTCATGTTTCTGGTCATTAAATGAGCTACCGCGGAGGGGCTGGTCAACAAGGGGCGCCAATGTGCCACAGGAAGGGGCTTTGCGCTGCTCTTATGTCGACTGGCCGGCGCCAAAGATGAGGCGACTTTTGCCAAAACCGACGAAATACTCGGCAGCAAATGAAAGTGGCTGATTTTTCGGCAAAAGGCAGACGAGCGGCCCGATAAATAGGCGCTTGGTCAGGGAACCAGAATGGGGTTTTCTCTTCTAAGCTTCAGCTTGGCAGCCATGCCATTCCCTTCACCCCAGGAGCTACACCATGTCGCTGCGTTCTATCGCTTTGCTTTCGTTCTGCGTGTTGTTGGCCGCATGCGGCAAGATCAATCAGGAAAATTATTCGAAGCTGTCGACAGGCATGCCCAAGGCCGAGGTTGAAACCTTGCTGGGCAAACCCACCGACTGCTCGGGCGCGCTCGGCATGTCCAGTTGCACCTGGGGCGACAAGAACAGCTTTATCAGCGTGCAGTACGCCGGTGACAAAGTGTTGATGTTTTCTGGCCAAGGCCTGAAGTAAACCGGGGCGGTACGCTCGCGGGAGAAAAACAATGAAGCGGTTATTGATCCTCCTTTTTGCCGGCCTGGTATTGGCCGGCTGCGCCACTTCTGGCGAAGATCCGTTGGCGCCGAAAACCGTCAACAGCGTCAATCTGAAGAAATACCAAGGGACCTGGTACGAATTGGCGCGTCTGCCAATGTATTTCCAGCGCAACTGTGCGCAATCCGAAGCTCATTACACCCTCAAACCGGACGGCAACATCCTGGTGCTGAATCGCTGCCTGACGGCGGACTGGCAATGGGAAGAGGCCAAGGGCACGGCGTATCCGCAAGTGCCGGGCAAGACCGACAAGCTGTGGGTCGAGTTCGACACCTGGTTCTCGCGACTGATTCCGGGTGTGGCGAAGGGTGAGTACTGGGTGCTGTACGTCAGCGAAGACTACAAGACCGCCATCGTCGGCGACCCGAGTCGCCGGTATCTGTGGCTGTTGTCGCGAACCCCGACGGTCAACGGTGTAGTGCGTGAAGAACTGCTGAGCAAGGCGCGTCAGCAGGGGTATGACACGACGCGGCTGATCTGGCGTGCGACGGATACGCAGATGGCCAAGACTTCCAACTGATGATGCAACCCTTGTAGGCGCCGGCTTGCTGGCGATGGAGTGTCAGTCGACTTCAATGTCGCTGACATATCATCGCCAGCAAGCCGGCTCCTACAAGGGTTTGTTATCAACCCAAGAGTTCTCGCAGGACCTGGGTGAACGCGCGGTTACTTTCTTCTTCCCCGGCATGACGCCCATCCCGCACAACCCACTGGCCATTGACCAGCACATCGCGCACCTGGCGATCGCCACCGGCAAACAACCAACGATTGAGAATCCCGTCGCCACTGGCGGTGGCCAGGTACGGATCGCTACCGTCCAGCACCAGCCAATCTGCCCGTTTGCCTACCTCCAGCGCACCGATCGGTTGACCCAACGCCTGCGCGCCGCCATCCAGAGCCGCGTCATACAGCGTGCGACCCACCATCGGTTGTTCCGCGCCATACAGCCGGTTACGTCGTTGATCGCGCAAACGCTGGCCGTATTCAAGCCAGCGCAATTCTTCCACCACGCTCAATGACACATGGCTGTCGGAGCCGATGCCCATGCGCCCGCCCTGGGCGAGGAAGTCCACGGCCGGGAAAATCCCGTCGCCGAGGTTGGCTTCGGTGGTCAGGCACAGACCGGCGATGGCGCGACTCTTGGCCATCAGCGTGACTTCTTCCGGATTGGCGTGGGTTGCGTGGACCAGGCACCAGCGCTGATCGACTTCGGTGTTCTCATACAGCCATTGCAGAGGGCGACGACCGCTCCAGCTCAGGCAGTCGTCGACTTCCTTCTGCTGTTCGGCGATGTGAATGTGCACCGGGCACTGCTTGTCGCTGGCCGCCAGCACTTCGCTGATCTGCTGGGGTGTGACCGCGCGCAATGAGTGGAAACACAAGCCCAGCGACTGCGCTGGTTGCTGCGCCAGGATCGGCTGCAAGCGCGACTGAAGCTTCAGGTAGTTTTCAGTGCTGTTGATAAAGCGACGCTGGCCGTCGTTTGGCGTCTGGCCACCGAAACCGGAATGGCTGTAGAGCACCGGCAGCAAGGTCAGACCGATACCGGCGGAACTGGCGGCCTGGCTGATGCGCAGCGCCAGTTCGGCTGGATCCGCATACGGCTGGCCGCTGGTGTCGTGGTGTACGTAATGAAATTCCGCGACCGAGGTGTAACCGGCCTTGAGCATTTCGATGTACAGCTGACGGGCAATCACGCCGAGCTGATCGGGGCTGATCTTTCCGACGAGCCGGTACATCAGATCGCGCCAGGTCCAGAAGCTGTCGTTTGGATTACCGGCCACTTCGGCCAATCCGGCCATGGCCCGCTGGAACGCGTGGGAGTGCAGATTCGGCATCCCCGGCAGCAGCGGACCGCTGAGCCGTTCGGCGCCATCTGCGTTGGAATCGGCCTGGATATGGGTCAAAACGCCGTCGGCGCTGACCTCAAGACGTACATTGTTGGCCCATCCACTAGGCAGCAGCGCGCGTTCGGCAAAGAAGGCGGACATGGTTCAGCACCCCATCGTGTGTTATTTGTATATACATATACAGACGTTTGCCTGCCCGGTAAACTCCGGCAAGCTATGTGGCTCGTGTGGTCAGTTCGTCAGTTCAAGTTCGGATGCCGGAAATTCAGAGCCAAGGCGCTGCGACGAGTCATAGCTGGCTAGGGCGAGGAGCAGCAACGCAGGATCTGGATTTCCGGCGCCGAAATTGACTGACAGAACTGACCACACAAGCCACATTACCCTCACCAAATGAACAAGGATTAACCGTGCCGACTCCGCCACCAGTGTCACCGTTGGCCGCGAACATGGGCGACAGTCCGGCGCCCTTGTACGCTCGCGTCAAACAGATGATCACCCAGCAAATCGACAGTGGAAACTGGCCGCCGCACTACCGCGTTCCGTCGGAAAGCGAGCTGGTCAGCCAGCTGGGCTTCAGCCGTATGACCATCAACCGCGCACTGCGCGAGATGACCGCCGACGGTCTGTTGGTGCGCATGCAGGGTGTCGGCACGTTCGTCGCCGAACCGAAAAGCCAGTCCGCACTGTTTGAAGTGCACAACATCGCCGACGAAATCGCCTCCCGTGGCCATCGCCACACGTGCCAGGTGATCACCCTTGAAGAAGAGGCCGCCGGTTCCGAGCGCGCCCTGGCCCTGGACATGCGTGAAGGCCAGAAGGTCTTCCACTCGCTGATCGTGCATTTCGAAAACGATATTCCGGTGCAAATCGAAGACCGTTTCGTCAACGCGCTGGTGGCGCCCGACTACCTCAAGCAGGATTTCACCCTGCAAACGCCTTACGCCTATCTGAACCAGGTCGCGCCGCTGACCGAAGGCGAGCACGTGGTCGAGGCGATTCTGGCCGAGGCCAGCGAGTGCAAATTGCTGCAGATTGAAAAAGGCGAGCCGTGCCTGCTGATCCGTCGCCGCACCTGGTCCGGTCGTCAGCCAGTGACCGCCGCCCGTTTGATCCACCCCGGTTCCCGTCATCGTCTGGAAGGTCGGTTTCATAAATGAGCGAAGTGAAAGTTTTACGCGCCAAAGATTATCCACGCATGCCGTGGAAAAACGGTGGCGGCAGCACTGAAGAAATCACCCGCGACGCGGGCACTGGCCTTGATGGTTTCGGCTGGCGCCTGTCGATTGCCGATATCGGCGAGTCGGGCGGGTTTTCTACCTTCGCCGGTTACGAGCGGATCATCACCGTGTTGCAGGGTGACGGCATGACCTTGTCGGTGGATGGCCAGGCCACGCGGCCGTTGTTACCACTGGACCCGTTTGCCTTCAGCGGCGAAAGCCAGGTGTCCTGCACGTTGCTGGGTGGCCCGATTCGCGACTTCAACCTGATTTATGCGCCACTGCGTTACAGCGCTCGGTTGCAGTGGCTGGACGGCGAGCAGCGGTTTTTCAGCGAGGCCGGGACTGTGCTGGTGTTCAGTGTGAGCGAGGCGCTTGAGGTAAAGGTCGGTAACGCTGCTTCGCAACTCGGTCGTCATGATTGCCTGCAACTCATCGGTAACACCGGCCTGCTGGATGTCTCCAGTAACGGCGCCTGCTGCGTGATCGAGCTGACTTCACGCTGATATCCGAATCTCAAAAAGATCGCAGCCTTCGGCAGCTCCTACGGTGGCATGAGTACACCCTGCAGGAGCTGCCGAAGGCTGCGATCTTTTGCTTTTGAGCGTTCCCGAAAGCGCACCACTTTGTTACCGAACGCCCCAGCGTGGCGCAAAACCACGCTCAAGTAACAAGCCATCACCCCTCCGCAAAATCCCCCCCGAAGAATTTCATCTTCCTCAGAGCCCTTGATTTACAGGCTTTGCGCCCCTTTCAGAATTTTTCTTGAACACGCATCCAACAAGTTGGCCGCTTGATTGCATATGCTTGTATGTACAAGTAAAGACGTATGCGTATGAGTCGACCGAGACTCTCCGCAGCGTCCACTGATTCGCTTGTGTCGCTTTGACGCGCACAGGCTGGCTTACCCACCGCCAGGGTTGGTTTGGATTGATCGCTGAGGAGTCTTTTTCGTGACTGACATTAAACCCACTAAGTTTCGTGACGTTGAAATCCGCGCTGCCCGCGGTAACAAGCTGACCGCCAAGAGCTGGCTGACTGAAGCGCCACTGCGCATGCTGATGAATAACCTCGACCCGGAAGTCGCCGAGAACCCTAAAGAACTGGTGGTTTACGGTGGTATCGGTCGTGCGGCGCGTAACTGGGAATGCTACGACAAGATCGTCGAAAGCCTGACCAACCTGAATGACGACGAGACCCTGCTGGTGCAATCCGGCAAGCCGGTCGGCGTATTCAAGACCCACACCAATGCACCGCGCGTGCTAATCGCCAACTCCAACCTGGTGCCACACTGGGCGAGCTGGGAACACTTCAACGAACTCGACGCCAAAGGACTGGCCATGTACGGCCAGATGACCGCCGGCAGCTGGATCTACATCGGCAGCCAGGGCATCGTCCAAGGCACCTACGAAACCTTCGTCGAGGCCGGTCGCCAACACTACAACGATGACCTCAAAGGCAAGTGGGTACTGACCGCGGGCCTGGGCGGCATGGGTGGTGCGCAGCCTCTGGCTGCCACCTTGGCCGGTGCGTGCTCGCTGAACATCGAATGCCAGCAGGTCAGTATCGATTTCCGCCTGAAAAGCCGTTACGTCGATGAACAGGCCAAAGACCTCGATGACGCTTTGGCCCGCATCGCCAAATACACCAAAGAAGGCAAGGCGATCTCCATCGCCCTGCTGGGCAACGCGGCTGAAATCCTGCCGGAACTGGTCAAGCGCGGCGTACGCCCGGACATGGTCACCGACCAGACCAGCGCCCACGACCCACTCAACGGTTACCTGCCAGCTGGCTGGACCTGGGACGAATATCGCGCCCGCGCCAAGACCGAACCGGCTGCCGTGATCAAGGCCGCCAAGCAGTCCATGGCCGTGCACGTCAAGGCGATGCTCGACTTCCAAAAACAAGGCATCCCGACCTTCGACTACGGCAACAACATCCGTCAAATGGCCCAGGAAGAAGGCGTGGAAAACGCATTCGATTTCCCAGGCTTCGTACCGGCCTACATCCGTCCACTGTTCTGCCGTGGCATCGGCCCGTTCCGTTGGGCTGCACTGTCGGGCAACGCTGAAGACATCTACAAGACCGACGCCAAGGTCAAAGAACTGATCCCCGACGACGCCCACCTGCACAACTGGCTGGACATGGCCCGCGAGCGCATCAGCTTCCAGGGTCTGCCGGCTCGTATCTGCTGGGTTGGCCTGGGTCTGCGCGCCAAGCTAGGCCTGGCGTTCAACGAAATGGTGCGTAGCGGTGAGCTGTCTGCGCCCATCGTGATCGGTCGCGACCACCTGGACTCCGGTTCGGTCGCCAGCCCGAACCGCGAAACCGAATCCATGCAGGATGGTTCCGACGCCGTGTCCGACTGGCCACTGCTCAACGCTTTGCTCAACACCGCGAGCGGCGCGACCTGGGTTTCCCTGCACCACGGCGGCGGCGTCGGCATGGGCTTCTCCCAGCACTCGGGCATGGTGATTGTCTGCGACGGTACTGACGAAGCGGCCGAGCGTATCGCTCGCGTTCTGCACAACGACCCGGCGACCGGTGTCATGCGTCACGCCGATGCGGGTTACCAGATCGCGATCGACTGCGCCAAGGAACAGGGCCTGAACCTGCCGATGATTACCGGCAAGTAATGCTTGCCCTGTAGGAGCCGGCTTGCTGGCGATTCAGACACCCCGGTGTGTCAGGCCCAATCGCCAACAAGCCGGCTCCTACAAGGGTTGCACCAACCCAGAATAACAATCCACAGAGGTTGAATCATGGCTGTTAACAACGATCGTGCAGGCAGCAAACCCTTGATCGAGAAACGCTCGATCGACTACATCCCGGAAGCGGAGAGACACGGTCGCCTGTTTAGCCAGTTCACCCTGTGGATGGGTGCCAACCTGCAAATCACCGCGATTGTCACCGGGGCCCTGGCCGTTGTGCTGGGCGGTGACGTGTTTTGGTCGTTGATCGGTTTGCTGATCGGGCAACTGCTCGGCGGTGGCGTGATGGCGCTGCATGCCGCGCAAGGGCCCAAGCTTGGCCTGCCGCAGATGATTTCCAGCCGTGTGCAGTTCGGCGTTTATGGCGCGGCCATCCCGATCGTGCTGGTCTGCTTGATGTACCTCGGCTTCACCGCAACCGGAACCGTGCTGTCCGGTCAGGCGCTGGGCCAGTTGTTTGGCGTCAGTGACACCGTCGGTATCCTCATCTTCGCCAGTGTCATCGTGCTGGTCACGGTACTCGGTTATCGGGTGATCCATTTCATTGGCCGTGTCGCCAGCGTCATTGGTGTGATTGCCTTTGTTTACCTGTTCAGCCGTCTGATGAGCCAGACGGACGTTGGCGCACTCCTGCAAATCCGCCACTTCAGCTGGAGCAGCTTCCTGCTGGCGGTGTCGCTCGCGGCGTCCTGGCAGATCGCCTTCGGCCCCTACGTGGCTGACTATTCGCGCTACCTGCCGAGCAAGACTTCCTCGGTGAAAACCTTTTTCGCCGCGGGTGCGGGTTCGGTCATTGGCGCACAGGTGGCGATGATCCTCGGCGTGTTTGCCGCGGCCTCGGCCAACGGGCAATTCGCCGGCCACGAAGTGGCCTACATCGTGGGTCTGGGCGGTACCGGTGCCACTGCTGCGCTGCTGTACTTCAGCATCGCGTTCGGCAAGGTCACCATCTCCACTCTGAACTCGTACGGCAGCTTCATGTGCATTGCGACCATCATCAGCGGTTTCCGTGGTGAACTGAAGGTAACGCGCTTGCAGCGGTTGGTGTTCGTGCTGGTCATCGTCGGTGCTGCGACCCTGATGGCGTTGCTCGGCCAGCACTCGTTCCTCGGTGCGTTCAAGTCGTTCATCCTGTTCTTGCTGGCGTTCTTTACGCCATGGAGCGCGATCAACCTGGTGGACTACTACTGCATCACCCGCGAACGCTATGACGTGCCGGCGCTGTCCGATCCGAACGGTCGCTACGGTCGCTGGAACATGCTCGGTATCAGCATCTATGTGTTCGGTGTGCTGGTGCAGCTGCCGTTCATTTCCACCAAGTTCTATACCGGTCCGCTGGTGGCCGCTCTGGGTGATGTGGATATTTCCTGGATCATCGGTCTGGTGCTGCCTGCAGCCCTGTATTACCTGTGTGCGAAAAAATGGCACGGCACCGTGCCCGATCAACTGATTCTGCCGGTCGAGCAGGACAGCGTTGTACAACCTAAAACAAGCGGGGCCGGTCGCGCTGCGGCGCAGGCCTGATTGGACGTGGATAGGGCTGGATGCCTCTTGACTGCCGTAAGCCAATTCATGATTAGGAGCGTCACTACAATGAAATCGAACAAGACCCTGCTGACCACATTGCTTTCCATGGGCCTGCTCGCCAGCGCCGGCGCCACCCAGGCAGCCGGTTGGTGCGAATCGGGCAAACCGGTGAAATTCGCCGGTCTGAACTGGGAAAGCGCCATGTTGCTGACCGACGTGCTGCAAGTCGTGTTGGAGAAAGGTTACGACTGCAAGACCGACAGCCTGCCGGGCAACTCCATCACCATGGAAAACGCCCTGAGCAGCAACGACATTCAAGTGTTTGCCGAAGAATGGGTCGGCCGCAGCGAAGTCTGGAACAAGGCTGAGAAGGCCGGCAAAGTCGTCGGTGTCGGTGCCCCGGTCGTCGGCGCAGTCGAAGGCTGGTACGTGCCGCGTTACGTGATCGAAGGTGACGCCAAGCGCAAGCTGGAAGCCAAGGCGCCGGACCTGAAAAACATTGCTGACCTGGCCAAGTACGCCTCGGTGTTCAAGGATGCCGAAGAACCAGCCAAGGGCCGTTTCTACAACTGCCCGGCCGGCTGGACCTGTGAGCTGGACAACAGCGAAATGCTGAAGAGCTACGGCCTGGAAAGCAGCTACACCAACTTCCGTCCGGGCACCGGCCCGGCGCTGGATGCCGCCGTGCTGTCGAGCTACAAGCGTGGCGAGCCGATCCTGTTTTACTACTGGTCGCCAACACCGCTGATGGGCCAGGTTGACCTGGTCAAGCTCGAAGAGAAACCTGGGGTGAACAAGGAAGTGACCATCAAGGTCGGCCTGTCCAAGACTTTCCACGAGCAAGCCCCGGAACTGGTGGCTGTGCTGGAAAAGGTCAACCTGCCGATCGACCTGCTGAACCAGAATCTCGGGCGTATGGCCAAAGAGCGGATCGAGTCACCAAAACTGGCGAAAATCTTCCTCAAGGAACATCCTGAAGTCTGGCACGCATGGGTGAGCGAAGACGCAGCCAAAAAGATCGACGCGGCCTTGTAGGTTGAGCCTCTCCGACTGTCGTCAGCGGCAGTCGGATGCTTGATCGCAACCCCTTGATTGAGAGCCTCTTATGTTTCCCGAAAGCTTTACCTTTTCCATCGCCGACTGGGTCAACGGTTGGGTCGATTCGCTGGTCACCAACTACGGCGACGTGTTCCGCAGCATCTCCGATACCCTGTTGTGGGCCATCGTCAATCTTGAAGGGCTGCTGCGTGCGGCGCCCTGGTGGCTGATGCTGGCGATCGTGGCGGGCGTTGCCTGGCACGCAACCCGTAAAGTCGTAACCACCGCCGTCATTGTCGGTTTGCTGTTCCTGGTGGGCGCGGTCGGCCTCTGGGACAAACTGATGCAGACCCTCGCGCTGATGATGGTGGCGACGGTCATTTCGGTGCTGATCGGCATTCCGCTGGGCATTCTCTCTGCGCGCAGCAATCGTCTGCGTTCGGTGCTGATGCCGCTGCTGGACATCATGCAGACGATGCCGAGTTTCGTGTACCTGATCCCGGTGCTGATGCTGTTTGGTCTGGGCAAGGTCCCGGCAATTTTCGCCACCGTGATCTACGCCGCACCACCGCTGATCCGCCTGACCGATCTGGGCATTCGCCAGGTTGACGGCGAAGTGATGGAAGCAATCAACGCCTTTGGTGCCAACCGCTGGCAGCAACTGTTCGGTGTGCAACTGCCGCTGGCCCTGCCGAGCATCATGGCCGGGATCAACCAGACCACCATGATGGCCCTGTCGATGGTGGTGATTGCCTCGATGATCGGTGCCCGTGGCCTAGGTGAAGATGTGTTGGTGGGGATTCAGACCCTCAACGTCGGACGTGGCCTTGAAGCCGGTCTGGCGATCGTGATTCTGGCAGTGGTGATCGACCGCATTACACAGGCGTACGGTCGTGCACGGCATGAGGTGAGCAAATGAACAACCAAGCCATCAGCAAAATCGAAGTCAAAAACGTCTTCAAGATTTTCGGCAACCGTTCCAAGGAAGCGCTGGGCATGATCGGCCAGGGCAAGACCAAGGATCAGGTGCTGGCCGAAACCGGCTGCGTGGTCGGCGTGAACGACCTGTCGTTGAGCATCGGTAGTGGCGAGATCTTCGTGATCATGGGCCTGTCCGGCTCCGGTAAATCGACCCTGGTGCGCCACTTCAACCGCCTGATCGACCCGACCAGCGGCGCTATCCTGGTGGATGGCGTGGACATCCTGCAATACGACATGGACGCCCTGCGCGAATTTCGCCGACGCAAGATCAGCATGGTGTTCCAGAGCTTCGGCCTGCTGCCGCACAAGACTGTGGTGGACAACGTCGCCTACGGCCTGAAAGTGCGTGGCGAGACCAAGCAGATGTGCTCCGAGCGCGCGCTGCACTGGATCAACACCGTGGGCCTGAAGGGCTACGAAAACAAATACCCGCACCAGCTCTCGGGTGGCATGCGTCAGCGTGTGGGCCTGGCTCGTGCCTTGGCGGCGGACACCGATATCATCCTGATGGACGAAGCGTTCAGTGCGCTCGATCCGTTGATCCGTGCGGAGATGCAGGACCAGTTGCTGGAACTGCAAAAGACCCTGCACAAGACCATCGTCTTCATCACCCACGACCTCGACGAAGCCGTGCGCATCGGCAACCGCATCGCGATCCTCAAGGATGGCCGCCTGATTCAGGTGGGTACGCCGCGAGAGATCCTGCATTCGCCGGCGGATGAGTATGTCGACCGGTTCGTACAGCGGCGGGCGGCGGTGGTTTAAGACATTTGCGGTGACTGTGCTGGACTCTTCGCGAGCAAGCCCGCTCCCACATTGGATTGTTGGTGTTTTAAAAATTTGTGTTCGACACAGATCCAATGTGGGAGCGGGCTTGCTCGCGAAGGCGTCGGCAAAGCTGCATCAATATTCAGGTTGTACGCACGAGGTCAAAGATGTCCCAGGCTGAAAAAATCGTTATCGCCGACGCCCCTCTGCGTTGGCAGGATGTCGTCGCAGTCGCCCGCCACGGCGCGCAGCTCGAGCTGTCGGCCCAGGCCTGGGCGCGGATCGAGAACGCTCAGGCGATCGTCCAGCGCATCGTCACCAGCGGCGAACGCGCTTACGGCGTCAACACCGGTCTGGGTGCGCTGTGCAACGTCTCGCTGAAAGACGAACAGCTGAGCCAACTGTCGCGTAACACCTTGCTCAGTCACGCCTGTGGCGTTGGCGCGCCACTGACTGACGAACAGACGCGCGCGATCATGTGCGCCGCCATCCGCAACTACAGCCACGGCAAATCCGGTATCCATCGTCGGGTAGTCGAAGCGCTGCTGGCGCTGCTCAATCGCGGTATCACCCCGCAAGTGCCGTCCCAGGGCTCGGTGGGTTATCTGACCCACATGGCGCACATCGGCATCGCGCTGCTGGGTGTCGGCAATGTCAGCTATCGCGGGCAGATTGTTTCTGCGCAACAGGCCCTGGCCGAAGAAGGTCTGCAACCGGTTCAGCTCGGCGCCAAAGACGGCTTGTGCCTGGTCAACGGCACGCCGTGCATGAGCGGCCTCAGCTCCCTGGCGATTGCCGGTGCCACGCGCCTGCTGCAATGGGCCGACGTGATCGGCGCCATGAGCTTCGAAGCCCAGCGGGGCCAGATCGCAGCGTTCGATGCCGAGATCATCGCCCTCAAGCCGCATCCGGGCATGCAGCAGGTCGGCATCAACCTGCGTTCGCTGCTCGATGGCAGTGAGGTGATTGCGTCGAGCAAAGGCATCCGCACCCAGGATGCGCTGAGCATCCGTTCGATCCCGCAGGTCCACGGCGCTGCACGGGATCAACTGGCGCACGCGATCCAACAGATCGAAACCGAACTCAACGGCTGCACCGACAACCCGTTGCTGCTGGGCACGCCGGACAATTTCCGCATCATGTCCCAGGCCAACCCGCACGGTCAGTCCGTGGCCATGGCCGCTGATTTGCTGGCCATTGCCATGGCGGAAATCGGCTCCATCGCCGAGCGCCGTCTCGACCGTTTGATCAACCCGCACGTCAGCGGTCTGCCGGCCTTCCTGGTGGCCAATCCGGGGGTGAACTCCGGGATGATGATCGTGCAATACGTCGCCGCTTCGCTGTGTGCGGAAAACCGTCAACTGGCGCAACCGGCGGTGCTCGACAACTACGTGACCTCGGGCCTGCAGGAAGACCATCTGAGCATGGGCACCAACGCCGCACTGAAACTCCATCGCGCGCTGGAAAACTGCACGCAGATCCTCGCCATCGAGTACCTGTTGGCGGCTCAGGCATTTGAATTCCTCAAAGAGCAGCGCTTCGGCGCAGGCACTGATACCGCCTGGCGTCTGCTGCGTGAACGGGTTCCGGCCTACGATCAGGACCGCTGGCTGGCGCCGGATATCGCTGCGGCTGCCGGGGTTTTGAAAGATTCGAATTTGCTGCACAAGGCTTTGCCGAACCTGAACTGATTCCTACATCAAACCAGCGTGCCAAGGCGCAAGCCCCCCAAAAGGCGGGAAGCGACGGACAACGGACATTTCCGGAGCGTCTGGTTAGTTAACAAAAAGACTCTCAAAAGGAGAATAAAAGTGACTGCGCTAAATTTGATTCCCGGCCAACTGAGCCTCGCCCAACTGCGTGATATCTATCAGCAACCGGTCAAGATCACCCTCGACAACAGCGCCTCGGCACAGATCGAAGCCAGTGTTGCCTGCGTGGAACAGATCCTCGCCGAGAACCGCACCGCTTATGGCATCAACACCGGTTTCGGCCTGCTGGCCTCGACCCGCATCGCCAGCGAAGACCTGGAAAACCTGCAGCGCTCGCTGGTGCTGTCCCACGCCGCCGGTGTGGGCGAGCCGATCAGCGACGCGCTGGTCCGACTGGTCATGGTGCTCAAGGTCAACAGCCTGAGCCGTGGTTTCTCCGGTATTCGCCGCGTGGTCATCGACGCGTTGATCGCCCTGATCAACGCTGAGGTTTACCCGCACATTCCATTGAAAGGTTCGGTCGGTGCCTCCGGCGACCTGGCGCCGTTGGCCCACATGTCGCTGGTGCTACTGGGTGAAGGCAAGGCTCGCTACAAAGGCGAGTGGATGGAAGCGACCGAAGCGCTGAAAGTCGCCGGTCTGACGCCGTTGACCCTGGCCGCGAAAGAAGGCCTGGCGTTGCTTAACGGCACTCAGGTGTCCACCGCTTACGCCCTGCGCGGTCTGTTTGAAGGTGAAGATCTGTTCGCGGGCGCCCTGGCCCTTGGCGGCCTGACCGTCGAAGCGGTGCTGGGTTCGCGTTCGCCGTTCGACGCGCGGATTCATGCCGCACGTGGCCAGAAAGGCCAGATCGACGCCGCTGCCGCTTACCGCGACCTGCTGGGCGAGCGCAGTGAAGTCTCCGACTCGCACCAGAACTGCGAAAAGGTTCAGGACCCTTACTCCCTGCGCTGCCAGCCGCAAGTCATGGGCGCGTGCCTGACCCAGTTCCGTCAAGCCGCCGAAGTGTTGGCCGTTGAAGCCAACGCCGTTTCGGATAACCCGCTGGTGTTTGCTGCTGAAGGTGACGTGATCTCTGGCGGTAACTTCCACGCCGAACCCGTCGCGATGGCCGCTGACAACATGGCCCTGGCCATTGCTGAAATCGGCTCGCTGAGCGAGCGCCGCATCTCGCTGATGATGGACAAGCACATGTCGCAACTGCCGCCGTTCCTGGTGGCCAATGGCGGCGTGAACTCCGGTTTCATGATCGCTCAAGTGACTGCTGCGGCGCTCGCCAGCGAGAACAAGGCTTTGTCCCATCCACATTCGGTGGACAGCCTGCCGACGTCGGCGAACCAGGAAGACCACGTGTCGATGGCCCCGGCTGCCGGCAAGCGTTTGTGGGAAATGGCCGAGAACACCCGCGGGATTCTCGCGGTGGAATGGTTGGCGGCGGCTCAAGGCCTGGACCTGCGTAACGGTCTGAAGACCTCGCCAAAACTGGAGAAGGCTCGGGCGATTTTGCGTAAAGAAGTGCCGTTCTATGAGAAGGATCGCTTCTTTGCGCCGGACATCAATGCAGCGACTGAACTGCTGGCGACGCGTTGCCTGAATGAATTGGTGTCGGCGAAGTTGCTGCCTAGCCTGTAAGGGCGCCATCGCCAGCAAGCCGGCTCCTACAGGGACAACGCAATCCCCTGTAGGAGCCGGCTTGCTGGCGATACGATTTTGAAATTGTGGAGATTACGGGATGAAAACCCTCTGGCAACACTGCCACGTCGCAACCATGGCGCAAGGCGTCTACTCGATCATCGAGGATGCGGCCATCGTGACGTCCGGTGCGCGCATTGAGTGGATCGGCCCTCGCGCTGAACTGCCGGCGGGCGAATACCCGGCCGTCAACGATTTGAAAGGGGCCTGGGTCACCCCGGGCCTGATCGACTGCCACACCCACACGGTGTTCGGCGGTAACCGCAGCGGTGAATTCGAGCAGCGTTTGCAAGGCGTCAGCTATGCGGAAATCGCAGCAGCCGGTGGCGGCATCGCCAGCACCGTGCGCGCAACCCGCGCGGCCAGCGAAGACGAATTGTTCGCCAGCGCCGCCAAGCGCCTGAAAAGCCTGATGCGTGACGGCGTCACCAGCATCGAAATCAAATCCGGTTACGGCCTCGATCTGGCAAACGAACGCAAGATGCTGCGGGTCGCCCGCCGTCTCGGTGCCGAACTGCCAATCAGCGTACGCAGCACCTGCCTGGCGGCCCACGCCTTGCCGCCGGAGTATGTGGACCGCGCGGACGACTACATCGATCACATCTGCGCCGAGATGCTCCCCGCGCTCGCCGCCGAAGGGCTGGTGGATGCGGTGGACGCGTTCTGCGAATACCTGGCGTTCTCGCCGGCACAAGTCGAGCGCGTGTTCGTCACTGCGCAAAAACTGGGCTTGCCGGTGAAACTGCACGCCGAGCAATTGTCATCGCTGCACGGTTCGAGTCTGGCGGCGCGTTATCACGCACTGTCGGCCGACCACCTGGAGTTCATGACCGAAGAAGACGCCATCGCCATGGCCGCGTCCGGCACCGTCGCGGTGTTGCTGCCGGGTGCGTTCTACTTTCTGCGTGAAACCCAGTTGCCGCCGATGGACGCGCTACGCAAACACGGCGTGAAAATCGCCGTCGCCAGCGACCTCAATCCCGGCACCTCGCCAGCGCTGTCGCTGCGCTTGATGCTGAACATGGCTTGCACCTGTTTGCGCATGACCCCGGAAGAAGCCCTGGCCGGTGCGACGATTCATGCCGCCGCCGCGCTGGGCATGGCCGACACCCATGGTTCGCTGGAAGCCGGCAAGGTCGCTGACTTCGTCGCCTGGCAAATCGATCGTCCCGCTGACCTGTCGTACTGGCTGGGCGGTGATCTGGAGAAACGCGTCGTGCGTCACGGCGTTGAAACGAGCGTTTAGGAGAACAGTTGTGGATAAGGTTCTGAACTTCAAACAAGGCCGCGTGCCGCTGCTGATCAGCATGCCCCACGCCGGCCTGCGCCTGACCCCGGCAGTCGAAGCCGGGTTGATCCCCGACGCGAAAAGCCTGCCGGACACGGACTGGCACATTCCGAAACTTTACGAGTTCGCCACTGAACTTGGCGCCAGCACCTTGGCTGCCGAGTACTCGCGGTTTGTCATCGACCTGAACCGCCCGTCCGACGACAAGCCTCTGTACGCAGGCGCGACCACCGGCCTGTACCCGGCGACATTGTTCGACGGCATTCCATTGTTCCGTGAGGGTATGGAACCGTCGGCAGCGGAACGCGCGACCTATCTGGAACAGGTCTGGACGCCTTACCACAGCACGCTGCAGAACGAACTGGCACGACTGAAAGCCGAATTCGGCTATGCGTTGCTGTTCGATGCGCATTCGATCCGCTCGATCATCCCGCACCTGTTTGACGGCAAGCTGCCGGACTTCAACCTGGGCACATTCAACGGTGCCAGTTGCGATCCACAGTTGGCCACTCAACTGGAAGCGATCTGCGCACGGCACGGCGACTACAGCCATGTGCTGAACGGTCGTTTCAAGGGTGGCCACATTACCCGGCACTATGGCAATCCGGCGGAAAACATTCATGCCGTGCAACTGGAGTTGGGCCAGTGCACCTACATGGAAGAATTCGAGCCGTTCCGCTATCGCCCGGACCTGGCGGAGCCGACACAAGTGGTGCTCAAGGAATTGCTGCAAGGGCTCCTGGCGTGGGGCGAAAAACACTACAACGCATAACCCCCTGTGAGAGCGGGCTTGCTCGCGAAGGCGGTGTGTCAGGCACCATTGATGTCGACTGGCACACCGCTTTCGCGAGCAAGCCCGCTCCCACAGTTAATCCGTTCACCTTAGTCGCCACCGTGCAAATCTCGGTCGCCACAGTTCGCTTTTGGTCTCACGCTGCTGCGTAATGTTCTGAGCACGGTGCAACAAGACACCGGGCCCATAATAAATCTGCCGCACGAGACCTCCCCCAATGAAAAGACTGTTCACCCGCTGTCTCTCAATCCTCTGCGGTACCGCTCTTCTGAGCACCAGTGCTCTGGCCAGCGACGACGCTTCCTGCAAAGCCGTGCGCATGGGCGTGGTCAACTGGACCGACGTGATCGCCACCAGCGGCATGGCCGATGTGTTGCTCAACGGCCTTGGCTACGAAAGCAAGCAAACCAGCGCCGTGCAGCAAATCATCTTCGCCGGTATCCGCGACAAGCGTCTCGACATCTTCCTCGGTTACTGGAAACCGGCGATGGACAACAACATTGCCCCGTTCGTGGCCGCCAATCAGCTGAAGGTCATGGCCAAGCCGAGTCTGGCCGACGCCCAGGCAACGCTCGCCGTGCCGGAGTACGTCGCCGACGCAGGGCTGAAAACCTTTGCCGATATCGCCAGGTTCAAAGACAAGCTCGGCGGCAAGATTTACGGCATCGAGCCGGGTAGCGGTGCCAATACCACGATCAAAACCATGATCGAGACCAATCACTTCGGCTTGAAGGATTTCAAACTGATCGAGTCCGGTGAGGCCGGCATGCTGGCCGCCGTTCAGCGGGCGGTGAATCGCAAGGAATTCGTGGTGTTCGTCGGCTGGACCCCGCACCCGATGAACATCAACATGAAAATCACCTACCTGACCGGCAGCGAAGATGTTTACGGGCCGAACGAAGGGGCGGCCACGGTCTCCACGGTGACGGCGCCGGACTACGCCGAACGTTGCCCGAACGTGAACCGTTTGTTGGAAAACCTCACGTTCACCGCCGCTCAGGAAAGTCAGCTGATGGTGCCGATCATGGAGCGCAAGACGCCGCAGGACGTTGCCAGGCAATGGCTGCGTGATCACCCGGAAGATCTTCAGCGCTGGCTGGCCGGCGTCAGCAGTTTTGACGGCAAGGATGGGGTAGCGACCGTACAGGCCAGCCTGAAAAACTGACCGTCACCGCAGAACCTGTGGGAGCGAGGTCTGTGTGGCGAGGGGACAAATCCCTTCGCCACACAGGCCTCGCGCCCACAGGTTTGCGCCACTCTCCACAAAACCTCGGCACCCGACTCATGGCTACTTACCCGCTATCTGCACAAATGTTGGCCTTCGTCGAGAAAACCGTCAGCTTCAACAGCATTGACAGTAGTCTCGCCGGGATGCGCCAGGCCTACAGCGAGATGTGCCGGGCGTTCACCCCGCCGCGTCCCGCCGAGCTGTATGTCGTGGACTTCGAATTGGCCGGTGTGCCGGTGCGTTCGTATCAGCCGCCGGTTTCGCCGTCGACCGGCGGTAGTCCATGCATTGTGTATCTGCACGGCGGCGGTTGGGTGGTGGGGGATCTGGATTCCCACGATTTCATCTGCGCCGAACTGGCGTCGACGCTTGGCGTGTTGGTGATCGCCGTCGATTATCGTCTGGCGCCGGAGCATCCGTTTCCGGCGGGGTTCGACGATTGCCTGAAGGTCTGGCGAGCCCTGCGCTCCGGGCCGTTTCAACTAGACCCCGCGCGTACGCTGGTGGCCGGCGACAGTGCCGGGGGCAATCTCGCCGCCGCGCTTTGCCTGGCATTGCGCGATGCGGGTGAGCCACTGCCAGCGGCACAGGTCCTGATCTATCCGGGACTGGGTGGCGACCAGCGGCTGGCGTCGCGCAGCGAATGCGTCGACGCGCCGTTGCTCAGCAGCAGCGACGTGGACTGTTATCACGCCTTGTACTTGCGTGGCAGTCGACAGCCGGGCGCTTACGCGATGCCGTTGCTCGCCGAGGATCTCGGTGGCTTGCCGCCGGCGCTGATCGCTGTGGCGCAGTTCGATCCGCTGCGCCACGACGGCGTGCATTACGCCGAGAGACTCAACGTCGCGGGCGTTGCCGCGACACTTTATTACGGCGAGGGTCTGGTTCATGGCTGTTTGCGAGGGCGGGGCCAGGTCGCCGAGGTCGATGCGCTCTATGAAACACTGCTCGGCTATCTGGCTGAAAAAACGGGAGGCAAAACTCTGACTCAGCAAGGGCATGCTCATTGACGTAAATCGGGTTTATGATGCCGGACGGCAGAATAATAGAAGTCCCCCCAGGGATGACCTCGACCCCTTACGGAGCGCGCAATGCAGACTTTGTACCCGCAGATCAAACCCCACGCCCGGCACGATCTGGCCGTCGATGAAACCCACACCCTGTATGTCGACGAAAGCGGTTCACCGGAAGGTTTGCCGGTGGTGTTCATCCACGGCGGCCCCGGCGCCGGGTGTGATGCACAGAGTCGCTGTTTTTTTGATCCGAACCTTTACCGCATTGTTACCTTCGACCAGCGCGGTTGCGGTCGCTCCACTCCTCACGCGAGCCTGGAAAACAACACCACCTGGGATCTGGTCGCCGACCTTGAGCGGATTCGCCAACACCTGGGCATCGACAAATGGGTGCTGTTCGGCGGTTCGTGGGGCTCGACCCTGGCGCTGGCCTACGCGCAAACCCACCCGGAGCGTGTGCACGGTCTGATTCTGCGCGGGATTTTTCTCTGCCGCCCGCAGGAAATCGAATGGTTCTATCAGGCGGGCGCCAGCCGACTGTTCCCCGATTACTGGCAGGACTACATCGCGCCGATCCCGCTGGACGAGCGTGAAGACCTGCTCAGCGCTTTTCACAAGCGCCTGACCGGCAACGACCAGATTGCCCAGATGCACGCAGCCAAGGCCTGGTCCACCTGGGAAGGCCGGACGGCGACGTTGCGTCCGAACCCGCTGGTGGTCGACCGGTTCTCCGAGCCACAGCGCGCGTTGTCGATTGCCCGTATCGAATGCCATTACTTCACCAACAATGCGTTCCTCGAGCCGAACCAGTTGATCCGTGACATGGGCAAGATCGCCCATTTGCCTGGCGTGATCGTGCACGGTCGTTATGACGTGATCTGCCCGCTGGACAACGCCTGGGAATTGCATCAGAACTGGCCGAACAGTGAATTGCAGGTTATCCGTGACGCCGGGCATGCCGCTTCCGAGCCAGGCATTACCGATGCACTGGTGCGTGCCGCCGATCAGATGGCCCGGCGCTTGCTCGACCTGTCCCCAGAAGAAGCATGAAGGGCCTGTTGCAACGCGTGCGTGGCGCGCGAGTCGAGGTAGCGGGGGAGGTGGTCGGTGCAGTCGATCAGGGTTTGCTGGTGCTGGTAGCGGTCGAGCCCGAGGATACTCGGGCCAGCGCCGACAAACTTTTGCATAAGCTGCTTAACTATCGAGTGTTCAGTGACGCCGAAGGCAAGATGAATCTGTCCTTGGCGGACGTCGGCGGCGGGTTGCTGCTGGTCTCTCAGTTCACCCTGGCCGCCGACACCAAAAGCGGCTTGCGCCCCAGTTTTTCGACTGCTGCCCCTCCGGCGCTGGGCGAGGAGCTTTTCGACTATCTATTAGGGAAAGCGAAACAGGTGCATGGCACTGTGGCATCAGGTAGATTCGGCGCGGATATGCAGGTTCACCTGGTCAATGATGGCCCGGTTACCTTCCTGTTACAGACCTGAAAGCGCTTGAAACAAGTTTTTAAGCGCTTTTTCACTGAAAACAGGGGTTTTTCGCGAGAAATACTTTGTTGCGCCTGATGCGTTGTAACGCGGCCTGCTAGATAATCGCGCGCTACGGGGATCAGCGTTCGTTGGTCCGTTTTGACTTAGGTAGAGACTTGTCCTGGACCTGTTGGGGAATCATTTGGCCCCATAGGAGTCGGAACAATGCTCGCCAACTTGGCAAGAGTGGTTTGTAGGGACGGGTTTTTCATGCCGTTTACCTCACAGGCCCTTTAACTGGCCGTTGGTTTTTTGATCTGTTTTCGGCGAGGGTTGCTCGTGATTGTTAGTCCCTGTATTGCACCAAAATTGTCTGCCAAACGGTTACGAAGCGCTCTGGTAGCGGGCTCAGCCCTGCTTTGCCTGCTCAGCGCCGGCCAGCTTTGGGCATTCAGTCTGGATGACGTGTCGGCCAAGGCGAAAGAGCTGGCCGGGCAGAAATACGAAGCCCCGCGCAGTAACCTGCCGAACGAATTCCGCGAAATGAAATTCGCGGACTATCAGAAAATTCGTTTCCGTACCGAGAAAGCGGAATGGGCTGATCAGAAAACCCCGTTCAAACTGTCGTTCTATCACCAGGGTATGCACTTCGATACTCCGGTGAAAATCAACGAAATCACGGCCAACACCGTCGAAGAGATCAAGTACGACCCAAGTCGTTTCGATTTCGGCGATGTCAAGTTCGATCCAAAAGCCACCGAACAGTTGGGTTATGCCGGCTTCCGTGTGCTGTACCCGATCAACAAGGCCGACAAGCAAGACGAAATCATGACCATGCTCGGCGCGAGTTACTTCCGCGTTGTCGGCAAGGGGCACACTTATGGCTTGTCCGCTCGCGGCATGGCCATCGATACCGCGTTGCCGTCCGGCGAAGAGTTCCCGCGTTTCACCGAGTTCTGGATTCAGCAGCCGAAACCGGGTGACAAGCACCTGGTCATTTTCGCCCTGCTGGATTCGCCACGCGCCACCGGCGCGTATCGCCTGACCCTGCGTCCGGGCAGCGACACCGTTGTCGACGTCAAGGCCCAGATGTTCCTGCGTGACAAGGTCACCAAGCTCGGCATTGCACCGCTGACCAGCATGTTCCTGTTCGGCGCCAACCAGCCTTCCAAAGTGCTGAACTATCGTCGCGAGCTGCACGACTCCAGCGGTCTGTCGATCCATGCCGGCAACGGCGAGTGGATCTGGCGCCCGCTGAACAACCCGAAACACCTGGCGGTGAGCAACTTCTCGATCGAGAACCCGCGTGGCTTCGGCTTGCTGCAACGTGGCCGTGACTTCAGTCACTACGAAGACCTCGACGACCGCTACGACAAGCGTCCAAGTGCCTGGATCGAGCCAAAAGGCGATTGGGGCAAGGGTTCTGTAGACCTGGTTGAAATTCCGACCGCCGACGAAACCAACGACAACATCGTTGCGTTCTGGAGCCCGGAAAAACTGCCGGAGCCTGGCCAGCCGCTGGAATTCGGCTACCGCATGCACTGGACCATCGACGAAGCGGCGATTCATGCACCGGACAGCGCCTGGGTCCAACAGACCCTGCGTTCCACGGGTGACGTGAAACAGTCCAACCTGATCCGCCAGCCGGACGGCAGCGTTGCCTACCTGGTGGACTTCGAAGGCCCGTCCCTGGCGGCCTTGGCCCCGGATGCGGACGTTCGCAGCCAGGTCAGCGTTGGCGACAACGCCGAGCTGGTCGAGAACAGCGTGCGTTACAATCCTGAAACCAAAGGCTGGCGCCTGACCTTGCGGATGAAGATCAAGGATCCGGGCAAGTCCACCGAGATGCGTGCGGCACTGGTTCAGAACATTGTGCCTGCCGATCTCGCCAAGTCTTCGGTTCCAGCGTCCAATTCGTCCGTTGCCAAGGCTGACAAGGTTGCTGCCCGGCAAGCGGAGAAAGCGGACAAGGAAGCGAAGGCCGCCGAGGCCAAGCAGGCCGAAGCCAAGCCAGTCGCAGATGCCAAGGACAAGGACAACAAAGACGCCAAGCAGCCTGCTGCTGCGGACGCGGCCCCAGCCACACCGGAATCGGCCGCGACTGAAGAAGTCCTGACCGAGACCTGGAGCTACCAGTTGCCTGCCGATGAGTAATTCTCAAGTAAAGCCGGAGACTCTTGCCGAGTATCTGGCGCATTTACCGATGACCGACGAGCAGCGCGCGGAACTCGCGGGCTGCCAGTCCTTCAGCGAGCTACACCAGCGCCTGTCGTCCTCGACGTTCGACTCACCGACCGAGGCTGCTCAAGCCTCGGTGGGCCGTCGTTTGACCCTGAACACTGCTGAAGAGCTGGAAGAAGCGGAAATGCTGGTGCTCGACGCCAGCGGTCGTGTTTGCCTCAAGGCCACTCCGCCGATCCGCCGGACCAAAGTCGTGCCCGAGCCGTGGCGCACCAATATCCTGGTGCGTGGCTGGCGGCGTCTGACCGGTCGTACCAATCCACCAGCCCCGCCGAAAGACGAGAATGTATTGCCGGCCGCGCGCTGGCGTACGGTCGGTTCGATCCGCCGTTACATCCTGCTGGTACTGATGCTCGGTCAAACCATCGTCGCCGGCTGGTACATGAAAGGCATCATGCCGTACCAGGGCTGGTCGTTCGTCGACCTGAACGAAGTCCTGCATCAACCCCTGATGCAAACCGTCACGCAAGTGCTGCCGTATGCGCTGCAGACCAGCATCCTGATCATGTTCGGGATTCTGTTCTGCTGGGTGTCGGCCGGTTTCTGGACAGCGCTGATGGGCTTCCTCGAGTTGCTCACCGGTCACGATAAATACCGCATTTCCGGTAAAAGTGCCGGCAACGAGCCGATTGCCAAGGACGCTCGCACCGCACTGGTGATGCCGATCTGCAACGAAGACGTGCCACGGGTGTTTGCCGGTCTGCGCGCGACGTTCGAGTCGGTTGCGGCCACGGGTGACCTGGATCGCTTCGACTTTTTCGTCCTCAGCGACAGTAACGATGCCGACATCTGCGTCGCCGAACAGCAGGCCTGGCTGGACGTCTGCCGCGAAGCCGGTGGCTTCGGCAAGATCTTCTATCGCCGCCGTCGCCGTCGGGTAAAACGTAAAAGCGGCAACCTCGACGACTTCTGCCGTCGTTGGGGCGGTGACTACAAGTACATGGTCGTGCTCGACGCTGACTCGGTAATGAGCGGCGAGTGCCTGACCAGTCTGGTGCGCTTGATGGAAGCCACGCCGGACGCCGGGATCATCCAGACCGCGCCGCGCGCATCGGGCATGGACACGCTGTATGCGCGCATGCAGCAGTTCGCGACCCGTGTGTACGGTCCGCTGTTTACCGCCGGCCTGCACTTCTGGCAGTTGGGCGAATCCCACTACTGGGGCCACAACGCGATCATCCGCATGAAGCCGTTCATCGAGCACTGCGCCCTGGCGCCGTTGCCGGGTAAAGGCGCGTTCGCCGGTGCGATCCTGTCCCACGACTTCGTCGAAGCAGCGCTGATGCGCCGTGCGGGTTGGGGCGTCTGGATTGCCTACGACTTGCCGGGCAGCTATGAAGAACTGCCGCCGAACCTGCTGGACGAACTCAAGCGTGACCGTCGCTGGTGCCACGGTAACCTGATGAACTTCCGCCTGTTCCTGGTCAAAGGCATGCACCCGGTTCACCGCGCAGTGTTCCTGACCGGCGTGATGTCTTACCTGTCGGCGCCGCTGTGGTTCTTCTTCCTCGTGCTGTCGACGGCGCTGCTGGCGGTCAACACGCTGATGGAACCGCAGTATTTCCTTGAACCGCGCCAGCTCTATCCGCTGTGGCCACAATGGCACCCGGACAAGGCGATCGCGTTGTTCTCGACCACCATCGTGCTGCTGTTCCTGCCGAAGCTGTTGAGCATCATCCTGATCTGGGCCAAGGGCGCGAAAGAGTTCGGTGGCAAGTTCAAGGTGACGTTGTCGATGCTGCTGGAGATGCTGTTCTCCATGTTGCTGGCGCCGGTGCGGATGATTTTTCACACCCGCTTCGTGCTTGCCGCGTTCCTCGGCTGGGCCGCGACCTGGAACTCGCCGCAACGTGACGACGACTCCACGCCGTGGAGTGAAGCCGTCAAGCGTCACGGTCCGCAAACCTTGCTGGGTTTCTTCTGGGCGCTGCTGGTGATCTGGCTGAACCCGAGCTTCCTCTGGTGGCTGGTGCCGATCGTCGGTTCGTTGATGCTGTCGATTCCGGTGTCGGTGATCTCCAGTCGCGTGGGCCTGGGCCTCAAGTCCCGTGACGAGAGCCTGTTCCTGATCCCTGAGGAATACAATCCGCCACAGGCGTTGCTGGCAACCGACCAGTACACCCATGAAAACCGTTATCACGCGCTGAAAGACGGTTTCATCCGCGCGGTGGTCGATCCACAGCAGAACGCCCTGGCCTGCTCGCTGGCGACGTCGCGTCACCGTGAGGCCGAGCCGATCGAATGGCTGCGGATCGAGCGTGTTCGCCATGCATTGAAAGTCGGGCCTGACGGTTTGACCAACAATGAGCGTGTGCAATTGCTGAGCGATCCGGTGGCCCTGGCGCGCTTGCATGAGCAGGTCTGGAACGAAGGTCATCCGGATTGGCTGGGAGCCTGGCGCCAGTCGGTGAAAGCCGATCCCCATGCGCCGCTGCTGCCGCTCAAGCCGCTGAGTGCGCAACCGCAGTTGGCCTGACAAAGAGAACCTCGCGAAAGCGAGGTTTTTTTTGCCTCATCGTTTCCAAACACTTGTGCAAACGAGCGAGTACGTTAGGATCCGTCCCCGAATTGGTGCGCCCGGATAATTTTTGTCCGTATCGATGCGTTTCCTGAGGGGAGCCGCCGTTTGCGCGCCTCATAACTCAATGGGTTTGGGGACATGATGATGAAGAAGTATCTCTCGATGCTGCTGGTCGGCGTCACGGCATTGGTTGCAGTCAGCGCGGCGCAGGCCGGTGCCATCGATGACGCAGTTAAGCGCGGCACGCTGAAAGTCGGCATGGACCCGACCTACATGCCGTTCGAGATGACCAACAAGCGCGGCGAGATCATCGGTTTCGAAGTCGACATCCTCAAAGCCATGACCAAGGCCATGGGCGTCAAGCTGGAGCTGGTGTCCACCGGTTACGACGGCATCATCCCGGCCCTGCTCACTGACAAGTTCGACATGATCGGCAGCGGCATGACCCTGACCCAGGAGCGCAACCTGCGCCTGAACTTCAGCGAACCGTTCATCGTGGTCGGCCAGACCTTGCTGATCCGCAAGGAGCTGGAGGGCACCATCAAGTCCTACAAAGACCTGAACACCACCGACTACCGCATCACCTCCAAGCTTGGCACCACCGGCGAAATGGTTGCCAAAAAGCTGATCTCCAAAGCCAAGTACCACGGTTATGACAACGAGCAGGAAGCCGTGCTCGATGTGGTCAACGGCAAGGCCGACGCCTTTATCTATGACGCGCCTTACAACGTAGTGGCGGTGAACAAGGTCGGCAACGGCAAGCTGGTGTTCCTCGACAAGCCGTTCACCTACGAGCCGCTGGCCTTTGGTCTGAAGAAGGGTGACTACGACAGCATCAACTTCATCAACAACTTCCTGCACCAGATCCACGAAGACGGCACCTACGATCGCATCCATGACAAGTGGTTCAAAGACACCGCTTGGCAGAAAGACATGGAATAAGGCTTCAGACCGAGTCGCGTCAATCGCCAGCAAGCCGGCTCCTACAGGATTAGCGTCGGACACACCTATTGTGTTCACCCGGATCAACTGTAGGAGCCGGCTTGCTGGCGATGGCGGCCTCCCTGGCGACATAGAATCCGGAACCTGCTTACCTGATGAAACAGAAAAAAGCCCAATGGCCCTGGCACGTGTTGACTGTGCTGGTGCTGATCGGCCTGGCCGGCGCGTTGTATTACGCCACCTCGCTGATGTCCTACGAATGGCGCTGGAACCGTGTGCCACAGTACTTCGCCTACCACGCCGAAGAATCTCAGCGCGCCGCCGACATCTCCACTGTCAGCGAACTGGTGCGCAAGGGCGACAAGGCTGAGGTCACCCTGCGCAACGACGCGGGTGACGAGCAGCATCTGACCGTCGACGACAACAGCCTGCAAGTTGCCCAAGGCGATGACGTGGCTGAGGGCGACGTGATCGGCGTGACTCGCCATTGGGCCGCAGGCCCCCTGATGTGGGGGCTTTGGACCACCTTGTGGTTGTCCGTGGTGTCGGGCGTGCTTGGCCTGTTGATTGGCCTGGCCACCGGCTTGTGTCGTCTGTCGAACAACCCGACCCTGCGTGACCTCTCGACGATCTACGTCGAACTGGTGCGCGGTACGCCGCTGCTGGTGCAGATTTTCATTTTCTACTTCTTCATCGGCACCGTGATGAACCTGTCACGGGAATTCGCCGGGATCGCCGCGCTCTCTCTGTTCACCGGCGCGTACGTGGCAGAGATCATCCGCTCCGGCGTGCAATCGATTGCCCGCGGCCAGAACGAAGCCGCACGCTCCCTCGGCCTTAGCGCCGGCCAGTCGATGCGCCACGTGGTGCTGCCGCAAGCGTTCAAACGCGTGCTGCCGCCGCTCGCCGGGCAGTTCATCAGCCTGGTCAAGGACACCTCACTGGTGTCGGTGATCGCGATTACCGAACTGCTGAAAAGCGGTCGTGAAGTCATCACTACCTCGTTTTCGCCATTCGAAATCCTGTTCTGCGTGGCTGGCCTGTATTTGTTGATCAACCTGCCTCTGTCGAAAATCGCCAGCCGGCTTGAGCGGAGGCTCGCGCAAAGTGATTGAAGTCCGCGATCTGGTAAAAGTCTTCGACACCCGCGGCCAAGTGGTACGCGCGGTGGACAACGTCAGCACGGCCGTGGCCAAGGGCGAAGTGCTGGTGGTGATCGGCCCGTCCGGTTCCGGCAAGTCGACCTTCCTGCGCTGCCTCAACGGCCTGGAAGAATTCGATTCAGGCTCGGTGAGCATCGACGGCCTGCAACTGGCCGACCCGAAAACCGACGTGAATGCCTACCGTCGCGAAGTCGGCATGGTGTTCCAGCATTTCAACCTGTTCCCGCACATGACCGTGCTGGAAAACCTCTGCCTGGCGCAGAAAGTCGTGCGCAAGCGCGGCAAGAAAGAACGTGAGGCCAAGGCGCTGGCGCTGCTGGAAAAGGTTGGAATCGCGCAGAAGGCCAACGAGTATCCGTCGCGCCTGTCCGGCGGCCAGCAACAGCGCGTGGCGATTGCCCGGGCGTTGGCCATGGAGCCGAAGGTCATGCTGTTCGATGAGCCGACCTCGGCGCTGGATCCGGAAATGGTCGGTGAAGTGCTGGACGTGATGAAAACCCTGGCCGTGGAAGGCATGACCATGGTCTGCGTCACCCATGAGATGGGCTTTGCGCGGGAAGTGGCGGATCGGGTGCTGTTCTTCGATCACGGCAAACTGTTGGAAGATGCCTCGCCGGCCGAGTTCTTCGATGCGCCGAAGGATCCACGGGCTCAGGCGTTCTTGCGTCAGGTCCTATAGCTTCAGCGCCTGTTAGATGGTAATCGCGGGCAAGCCCGCTCCGACAGGGTTTAACGGTGGAACGTAAAAAGAGTGAACACCGAAAACTCTGTGGGAGCGGGCTTGCCCGCGATTGCATCACCTCGGTCCTGACCGAACCGAGGTATTTGAATCCACTCAAACCCTGAACTTGCCCACCAGCATCTGCAAATGCGTCCCCAACCGCGCCAGCTCGACGCTGGAGGCCGCGGTTTCTTCGCTGGCTGCCGAGGTCTGCTCGGACACATCGCGCACGTTGAGCACGCTACGGTTGATCTCTTCAGCCACCGCACTCTGCTGCTCGGCCGCTGCGGCAATCTGCTGGTTCATCGACTGAATCGCCGACACGGTGCGGGTGATGCTTTCCAGCGAGCCACCCGCTCGACGGGTCAGTTCGACGCTGCTGTCGGTCAGGCTGCGGCTGTTGTCCATGATGGTCGCGACTTGCTGGGTGCCACTTTGCAGGCCGACGATCAGCTCTTCGATTTCTTCGGTGGACTTCTGGGTGCGCTGGGCCAGGCTGCGGACCTCGTCGGCGACCACCGCAAAACCACGTCCGGCTTCACCGGCGCGGGCGGCTTCAATAGCCGCGTTGAGCGCCAGCAGGTTGGTTTGCTGGGCGACGGATTTGATCACGTCGAGCACGCTGCCGATCTTGTCGCTTTCGCGTTTCAAGTGCCCCATGGCTTCGGTGGAATTACCGACTTCGAGGGCCAGGCGCTCGATCTGGGCGATGGCTTCGCCGACGACCTTGTCACCTTCGCGGGCCTGCTGGTCAGCGGCAAGGGCGGCTTCAGAGGCTTCTTCGGCGTTGCGCGCGACTTCCTGCACGGTGGCAGTCATTTCGTTCATCGCGGTTGCCACCTGATCGGTCTCGACCTTCTGGCTGTTGACCCCGGCGCTGGTCTGCTCGGTCACTGCGGACAGTTCTTCGGCGGCGCTGGCGATTTGCGTGACGCCGTCGCTGATGCCACCGATCAATTCGCGCAGGCCCAGGGTCATGCTCTGCATGGCGCGCTGGAGTTGACCGAGTTCGTCCTGACGCTCGGACACGAGGTTCTGGCTCAGGTCGCCGGCGGCGATGCGCTCGGCCACTTTCAGCGTCTGGCTCAGTGGAATGACGATCTGTCGGGTGATAGCCCATGCCGCGAAAAGACCGAAGATCAAGGCCAGGGCAGTGGCCAGCAACAGCATGTTCTTGGCGTGCGCGGCGTCGGTGTCGCGTACGACGGTTTGCGAGGCGGTGAGCTTTTTGCTGACGTCGAGCAGGATGTTGCCCTGGGAGGCCATGCGTGTGAGTGCGGCGGCGCTGGCGACTTGAGAGTCGCGGAACTGGCTGACGGCGGCGCGATAGGCTTTGAACGATTCGCTGGCCTGTTGCAGATTGGCCGTGTGCTGTTGCGGCAGTTTCGATGGCAGGCTGTCGAGGCTGTTCAGGGCATTGGTAATGGCATCCAGCGCCGGTTGTTCAGCGTCGGCCTTGCCGCTGTAGGTGTAGCCGCGAACTTGATAGCGGGCTTGCTGAAGTAATTTGCTGACTTCAACCACACTGTTGAAATCGGCGACGCTGTCGCCCTGCTGCATGGCTTTCTCGACTTCAGTCACGCGTGCTACGGCGTTATCGGCGTTGGCGCCGAGTTTGCTGCGCGCATCTTCGCGGCTGGCGCCGGCCTGGACCATGGCGGCAAAGGCTTGTTTGTACTCGCTGACCGCGGCCAACTGCTGGTCGACCATGGCCGCATCGGCAGGTTGTTCGATCAGTGTACGTGCGGTCTTCAGCCCGGTGTCGAGTTGCCCGAGCAGGTCGTTGACGGCCCCCGGGCCTTGTTCGCCACGGCGCATTTCGTAATCCAGGCGGGCCAGGCGCAAGTCTTTGGTCAGGTCATTGAGACTGGAAATGAACCCCAGTTTGTCGCCGCGACTGATGACGTCACTCAGGCCGGTCCAGCCGGTGAAGGTGATCAACAAGGTGAGTAGCAGTACCAGACCGAAGCCGACACCCAGTTTGCGATTGACGCTGACGTTTCCCAGTTTCTCGGCTAGCCATCGGTACATGCTGCAACTCCCTCGGACCACAAATTGGTTTTATGGGAGGTATATCGGCAGGGGTGCGGGGTTCTGTAGGTGCAGGCCGATGTGCGGCCAGCAATATTCGAAGTGAAAGATGACTTATGGGAGCGGCGGTGTTTAGAACAGACGTGCGAGCAATGCAGTGACGGCAGTCTCGACGCGCAGGATGCGCTCGCCGAGCTGCACCGGTTGCAGGCCGGATTTGCCGAGTAAATCGATTTCGTAAGGAATCCAGCCACCTTCCGGGCCGATGGCCAGGGTTACCGGTTCGTCCAGGCCGCGGGGGCAGGGCGGGTAATTTCCGGGGTGACCGACCAGGCCAAGGGTGCCTTCGGTGATGGCCGGCAGGCGATCTTCGACGAACGGTTTGAAGCGTTTTTCGATGACGATTTCAGGCAACATGCTGTCCCGGGCCTGCTCGAGGCCGAGGATCAGTTGCTCGCGAATCGCTTCAGGTTCGAGAAACGGTGTCTGCCAGAAGCTCTTCTCGACGCGGTAGCTGTTCACCAGCACGATCCGCGGCACGCCCATGGCCGCCACGGTCTGAAACACCCGACGGAGCATTTTGGGCCGCGGAAGGGCCAATACCAGGGTCAGCGGCAGCTTGGCCGGAGGCGGTTGATCGAGCGTGACACGCAGTTCGGCTTCATCGGCGTCCAGGCGCAGCACTTCGGCCGAACCCATCAGGCCGCCGATACGCCCGACGCGCAGGGTGTCACCCACTTCACAGCGGTGAACTTCCTGCATGTGGGTCAACCGGCGATCACGCAGGATCGCCCGGTCGGCCGCAATGAAATCGGCCTCGATGAGGAGCAACAGGTTCACGGCTGGGTCGCTGGCGGCTGGTCGTTGTGATCGTCAACCGGCTGGTCGTCCGGGTGCTCGCCACGCTTGCTGATCAGGCCGCCGAACAGGATGCCGATTTCAAACAGCAGCCACATCGGTACGGCCAGCAGCGTCTGCGAAAAGATGTCCGGTGGCGTCAGGATCATGCCGACCACGAAGCAGCCGATGATCACGTACGGGCGGATTTTTTTCAGGTATTTGACGTCGACCACGCCGATCCATACCAGCAGCACCACCGCCACCGGGATTTCGAACGCCACGCCGAAGGCGAAGAACAGCGTCATGACGAAGTCGAGGTAGCTGCTGATGTCGGTCATCATCTCCACGCCGGCCGGGGTGGCGGCGGCGAAGAATTTGAAGATCAGCGGGAACACCAGGTAGTAGGCGAACGCCATGCCGGCGTAGAACAGCATGATGCTCGATACCAGCAAGGGTACGGCGATGCGTTTTTCATGTTTGTACAGGCCTGGCGCAATGAAACCCCAGATCTGATGCAGGATCACCGGGATCGCCAGGAACAGCGACACCATCATGGTCAGCTTCAGCGGCGTCAGGAACGGCGACGACACGTCGGTGGCGATCATCGTCGCGCCCACCGGCAGGTATTGCCGCAGTGGCGTGGAGACGAAGGTGTAGATCTGCTGGGTGAAGGCGAACAACCCGGCGAAGATAATGAAGATCGCCGCTACGCAGCGCAGCAGACGGGTACGCAACTCGGTGAGGTGCGAAACCAGCGGCATGTGCTGGTCGTTTTCTGGGAGATCGCTCATGGGGCTCGCGGCGGCAGTGTTGGGTCATGAGGGGCCGGCGCAACAGGCGCAGCCGCAGGTGTAACAGGTTCAACCGGTGTGGCTGCAACGACGGGCGCTGGTTCTACAGCCACTGCAACAGGTGCAGCGGTTGGAGCATGGATCGTCTGCTCCGCTACAGGCTCAACAGGTTGAACCGGTGTGGCTTCCTGCTGAGTCGGCGTGAAGATCTTCCGCGCCTCCTGTTCCAGCGACAGAATGTGCTCGTTGTGCAGTTGCCGACGGATCTCGTCGGCACCGATTTCACGTTCAACTTCCTGTTTGATCGCGTTGAAGCTGCGCTTCAGGCGCCCGACCCACAGGCCCGCCGTGCGCGCAGCACCCGGCAGACGTTCGGGGCCCAGCACGAGCAGGGCCACGAGGCCGACGAGCAGCAGTTCAGAGAAGCTGATACCAAACATTAGTCAGTGCTCACACGTCTTTGCGGATCGGCTCTTCGACTTTTTGCGCCTG